>Ga0302311_10000003_pt1 | contig 277331 bp, 232 predicted proteins | sample III_Palsa_N1_3_FD_200449 | JGI IMG/M metagenome (GOLD analysis project Ga0302311, IMG submission 200449) | Peat permafrost microbial communities from Stordalen Mire near Abisko, Sweden - III_Palsa_N1_3 | ecosystem: Environmental > Terrestrial > Soil > Palsa > Peat permafrost | place: Sweden...
CGACCAGTCGCACCGCCTCTTGCTTGAATTCCAACGTGTAACGTGCCCGTGTTGTCTTCATCATGTCGTTCTCCTTGCGTGGATTGAATCACACGGCAAGGGATACGTTTTTCGGGGGCAAGGTCAAGCGCCCCCTCCCCTGCTTGCAGGGGAAGGTTGGGGTGGGGTCGCTCTTCGCTTGAAGATCGAGAGAAGATCAAAAGCCTAACCCCTCCCAGCCTCCCCCTGCACGCAGGGGGAGGAGCAAAGCAGGCCCCCCTGCGTGCAGGGGGAGGAGCAAAGCGGGGGAGTTACAGCTCCTCGACCCGGGTGACCTTGCCGCGACGCATCAGCCAGGCCACGCCACGCAAATCGGCCAGGCCGACCCACAGCCGATCCAGCATGCCGTACTTGGAGACGCCGGCCGTGCGCGGGCGATGGCCGACCGGCACGCTCTGGCAGGCGAAGCCGGCGCGCTTGACCAGCGCCGGCAGGTAGCGATGCATATGGTCGAAATAGGGCAGCCGCAGAAACACTTCGCGATCGAACACTTTCAACCCGCAGCCGGTATCCGGCGTGGCGTCCTTCAGCATCCGGGAGCGCACGGCGTTCGCAATCTTCGAGGAGATGCGCTTGTTGAAGCTGTCGCGGCGTGTGGTGCGCCAACCGGCGAACAGACGCATGTCGGCTGCTGCCGCATCCCGCGCCGCCAGCAACTTGGGAATATCGGCCGGATCGTTCTGGCCATCGCCATCGAGCGTGGCGATCCATGGGGACTTCGCCGCGCGCACGCCGTTCCACACCGCCGTGCTCTGTCCGCTGCGGGTGACATGGTGCAGCACGCGCAGTTCCGGATGGACGGATTTCTGTGCGGCCAGTACGGCACGGCTGTCGTCGCTCGAATCGTCATCAACGTAGACGACTTCGTAGTCGACCTTGCCGCGCAGCGCAGCGGCGATTTCGGCGAGCAGCGGCGGAATATTGTCGCGCTCGTTGAATACGGGGACGACCACGGAAAGCTGGGGCATGGCAGTGGATCCACTGGGGCAGCCAGTGATTATCGCCCAAGCGGCGGGGCCGCGACGAGTCCACGGGCATCTCCCCCAGGGAGATCGCCCGATATCGCACAGCGCGAGCGCGCCGCCAGCCTCTGCGGCGCGCCCGCATCAGGCACTGATCAGTCGATCAGCGCATGCCGCCTGAAGCCAGCAATTTCTCGCCAGTCAGCCAGCCCGCATCGGCGGAGGCCAGGAAAACCGCGATGGTCGCGATGTCTCCAGGCTGACCCAGACGCCCCAGCGGGGTCTGCGCGACCATCTGCTTCTCCATGTCGCTGCCAACCATGCCCATCGTGTGGGTGCCCTCGGTTTCCACGCCGCCCGGATTGATCGAGTTCACACGGATGTTCCTCGGTCCCAGCTCTTTCGAGTGCACCAGCGTGATGGCGTCCACCGCACCCTTGGTCGCGGTGTAGACGGTCGACCCGGGCATGCCCAGCCGGCTCACGACCGAGCCGATATTGATGACGCTGCCGCCGTGCTCACCGAAATGCTTTACGGCTTCCTGAGTGGCCAGGATCAGGCCGAGCACATTGGTGTTGAATTGCCGGTGGAATTCGCTCTCGGTGACGTCCTCAAGCGGGGCGAACTGATACACGCCCGCGTTGTTGACCAGCACGTCGAGCGTGCCGAACGCCTTTTTCGCTTCGGCAAACAGGCGCTTCACATCGGCCGCCTTTGAAACATCGCCTTGCACCGCGATCGCCTTGCCACCGCTGCCGGTGATCTCGGTCACGACGCGATCAGCGCCTTCCTTGCTGGAGGAATAATTAACCACCACGGCCGCACCCGCCGCGGCCAGAGCCTTCGCGATCCCTGCGCCAATGCCTTTCGAAGCGCCTGTGACTACCGCCACCTTGCCTACCAACTTGCTCATCTGGGTTCTCCTGGGTCAATAAGACAGTTAGACAAATGTCTAACTGTCTTATTGATTAGGGGGCGGGGCGGATCCATTTCAATGGTCCCCGGTCAGATTTTTGCGAGTTGTTCCAGATACGCGTGCAGGACGTCGCGCTGCAGAACGAGATTGGCAAACTTGCCATCACGGACGATCTCGATCAGTCCGGCTGTTTCCAGCTCTTTCAGGTGATGCGACAACGTGGCTGCACTCACCTGATGTTCTTGCTGCAGACAGCTGCAAGGGGTCGCCGCACTGCTCTCGCCGATCTGTTTCAACAGCTGGTAACGCCGCGGCTCCGCGAGCGCGCGAGCGATCAGGGAAAACTGCTTTTCGGTCAATCGCGGTAGCTTGGTGGCCATGATGTGCTGTTCAGCGATGCGGTGGTCGGTAGTTCAGGGACTTGCCTCTCGTCCCCGAGTTCGACTCAGCGGATCTTGCCCAGGATGCCGTCCAGTTCGTCATGGCTGTGGTAATGAATCACCAACTTGCCGCGACCGCCGCGACCTTGCGCCAGCTCGACGCGGGTGGCAAAACGCTCACCCAGCTCACGCTCCAGATCGGTGATGTTCGGATCGCGTGCCGCCGTGCTCTTCGCCTTGCCCTTGGGGACGTTCTGCGCACGCCGGGCGGCGTCCTCCAGCTCTCGCACCGTCCAGTGGTTGCGTGCCGCTTCCAATGCCAGGCTCTCGGCGTCGTGCTCGGGCAGCGTCAGCAGGCAGCGGGCGTGGCCCATTTCCAGCTTGCCTTCGTCGAGCAATTTCTTGATCGAGGCGGGCAGTTCGGTCAACCGCAACAAGTTGGATACCGCGGCGCGCGAACGGCCGACGGCATCGGCAGCCTGCTGATGAGTGATGTCGAAATCGTCGATCAGACGCTTCAGTGCGTCGGCTTCTTCCAGCGGGGTCAGATCCTCGCGCTGGATGTTCTCGATCAGCGCCATGGCCGGCACCGAGGCCTCCGGCACCAGCTTGATCAGCGCAGGCAGCTCGGCCAGCTGGGCGCGCTGCGCCGCACGCCAGCGACGCTCACCGGCGATCAGCTCGTAGCTGTCCTTGCCGAGTGCGCGCACCACCACCGGCTGGATCAGGCCCTGTGACCTGATCGACGCGGCCAGCTCGTCCAGCGCCTCATCGTTCCAATGTCGCCGCGGCTGGTATTTGCCTGGCTGGATCTGCTGGATGGGCAGCATGCGCAGCTCGCCTTCCTGCCCGATCACCGACGGCGAAGCATCGCCGTCGCCGCCCAGCAGGGCATCAAGCCCGCGTCCCAGTCCCCGTTTTTTTGCAGCAGCCATGCTTTATTCCTGATGGTTGGCGGCCGGCGCCTTGAGCACCATGCCGCTGTCGCCGTGCGCTGGCGCGGACGCCACCGCCGGCGGTTCAATGTCTTCGACCGGATCGGTCCGTCCCGGGGCGCGCGGCAGGCCGCGCTCACGCCGTATCATTTCGCCGGCCAGCCCGATGTAGGCAATCGCGCCGCGCGAGCTGCGGTCGTACAGATGGATCGGCTGACCGTGGCTGGGCGCTTCGGCCAGGCGCACGTTGCGCGGAATGATCGAGCGCAGCACCTTGTCGCCGAAATGCTGGGTGAGCTGCGCAGAGACCTCGTTGCCGAGGTTGTTGCGCACGTCGTACATGGTGCGCAGCAGGCCTTCGACCTCCAGCGTCGGATTCAAGCGCTGACGCACGGCCTTGACCGTGTCCAGCAAACTGGACAGCCCTTCCAGTGCAAAGTATTCGCATTGCACCGGAATCAGCACGCCGTTCGCGGCGGTCAGCGCGTTCAACGTGAGCAGGTTCAGCGACGGCGGACAGTCGATCAGGATGATGTGGTAGTTCGCCGAAATCTTCGCCAGCAATTCCTTCAGCCGGTGCTCGCGCGCCAACGCATCCATCAGCTTCAGTTCGGCAGCGGTGAGATCGCCGTTGCCCGGCAGCAAGTCGTAATGCGCGTCGGTGGCGACGATCGCCTGCTCGATCGGCGCTTCTTCCAGCAACACTTCACAGCCGCTCGGCCTGGATTCGCGCTTGTTGATGCCCGAGGCCATCGTCGCGTTGCCCTGCGGGTCCAGGTCGACCAGCAATACTTTGCGCTTCGCGGCGGCCAGCGCAGCGGCGAGGTTGACGGCGGTGGTGGTCTTGCCGACGCCGCCCTTCTGATTGGCGACAGCGATGATGCGGGCCATGGTGTGTCGCTACATGCGCTAAAGAATGAAGCCTAGATTAGCAGGCTGGCTGAGATCGGTTTGGCGATCGACTCAGGCGACGATCGGTTCAGACACCGGCACGATGGCCGAGCACGAGCAGACTCCGCTCGGCCTGCAACCCCGGCACCGCCAGCTCATGGAAGGCGCGTACTTCGAAGTCGGCCGGCATGCCCGGCAGCTCGTCATCCGGCCGCTTGCCCTTCATCGCCAGCCAGATCCCGCCTGGCGCCAGCAGATGGCCACCCCAGCCGAGCATGTCAGCGAGGCTGGCGAACGCGCGTGCCGTGATGCAATCGAACTGGCCCTGCACGTCTTCCACCCGCGACTGCACCGCGCGCACCCCTTCAAGCTTGAGTGCGCGGATCGCCTCGCGCAGAAAACGCACCTTCTTGCCATTGGAGTCGACCAGCAGGATCTCCCGTCCGGGCGCGACGATCGCCAGCGGAATGCCGGGCAAGCCAGGTCCGGTGCCTAGGTCGGCAAGGCTGGCACCTTGCACATACGGCAGGATGGCCAGCGAATCGAGCAGGTGACGGGTGATCATTTCCGCCGGATCGCGCACGGCGGTCAGGTTGTAGGCGGCGTTCCAGCGTTCCAGCAGCGCCTGATAGTCGAGCAGTCGCGGCACAGCTTCTACCGGAACGGTCAGCCCGAGCTCGGCAATGCCCTGTTCCAGTCGGGCCTGCAAGGCATCGCGTGCGGTCATGACGTTCCTGTGTGTTGGGCGCGGGCCAGCAGTATTCAGGCTGGGCGCAGACGATGCCAGCAGATGGCCCAAAAGAAAACCCGCCGAGGCGGGTTGAGAGACGCTCAAGTCCCCTACTGCGCGGACGCTCTTGGGCGCCCTGCCGCGATTCAGATCGACGCCATCCAGAACTCAGGCTGCATCGAGCTCGACCCGGGTCACCATCATGCCGCGCTCGCGCAGCGCGCTGTTCAGGGTCTGCTTCAGGCGAGCGCCGAGATCGCGCCGATCGGCCTGATCGAGATCAGCACGTACGACTTCCTTTTCGCTGTGCAACGCGTCGTGTGCGCCGCGACGGATCAGCTGGTCGACCTGCTCGAATACGGCGTCGGCGCGCTCCGGCTCCAGCACCTGCCAGTACACCGTACCGCGGACATCATGGGCATCGGGTAGCGGCTCCTCGAAGCGCAGCGTCTGACCGCCGAGATTGATCTTGTGCGCCACCCGCTCAAGCCACGGCAGCACCATGTGAACACCCGGCTGCAGCACCCTGGCCAACTTTCCGCGGCGATACAGGCTATACACCTGACCGGCCGGCACGTGCTTGACCGCACTGGCGAACAGGACGGTGAGAAGCACGAATAACGATGTCAGGAGAGTCAGCATAATATTAAAAACAATAACTTGGCTAAGGTTTCTTCACTATCTTGGGAGGTTAAGGATACAGCCGCTTGTGCCTACAAAGATTAACCTACATTTAACAGCGTAACTATTTTATTAACATTTGGCAAGAATGAGCAAGGGTGGAACTTGGCAGGCCTTTCGGAGCCCGGTGACCCCTCTTGGTCCATGTGGACCCATAGCGTCAGTCACATGAGGGAAAACCGACCGCTTTCGAACGTTTTTGCAGGCTTTTTTTGATCGCGGGATAGGAAAGCATCAACCTTGCCAAAGTTCCTGCGTGCCGTTGAAAAGGCGTGCATCCCGATCAGGACGGTCGTCCACAGCAAAATCCCCGATCCACGCCTGCGGTTGATCGGGGATTTTGGTTTGGGGTGAGCTTCAGCGAGCGCGGACGCCTTGAGGACTGACGTGTTGGGGGTCGCTGCGCTCACCCCAACCTACGTGCGGATTGCCTGCTCAGAACTTGCCGGCGCGGAAGTCGGCAATCGCTTCGTGGATCTGCTCGGGCGTGTTCATCACGAACGGTCCGTAGCGCGTCACGCTTTCTTTCAGCGGCTTGCCGGCGACGACCAGCAGACGCGACGGTTTGTCAGCACCGGCAAGCTGCAACTTTTCGCCTTCGGAAAGCACGCCAAGCTCACTGCGCTGCAGCGACTCACCACCGACCAGCGCGGACTCGCCTTCGAACACATAGGCAAAGCCGTGGTGCCCGGCCGGCAGATCGAGTGCCAGCGTGGCGCCTGGTTGCAGGCTGACGTCCAGATAAATCGGCGCCGTAACGATGCCTTCCACGGGGCCGCTCGCGCCACCCAGCTCCCCGGCGATCACGCGCACCTCGACACCGGCGGCCGGACGCACCAGCGGAATGCGCTCGGGACTGATGTCCTGATAACGCGGCGCGATCATCTTGTCCTTCGCCGGCAGATTCACCCACAGCTGGAAACCCCACATCAGGCCGTTTTCCTGCTGCGGCATTTCCGAATGCAGGATGCCGCGGCCGGCCGTCATCCACTGGACGCTGCCCGGCGTGAGGTCGCCACTGTTGCCGTGGTTGTCGTGATGTTGCATGCGTCCGGCCAGCATGTAGGTGACCGTCTCGAAACCACGATGCGGATGTTCCGGGAAACCGGCGATGTAGTCACCGGCGTCATCCGAGCGAAATTCATCCAGCAACAGGAACGGGTCGAGCATGTCCAGCCCGGGCTGGCCGATGATGCGCTTGAGTTTGACGCCCGCACCGTCGGCAGTGTCGATGCCGCGGATGCGGCGGGTGATATGGCGATCGCTCATGACGTGGCTCCAGTCCAGGGAATACTGAGCGCCAAGATGGCTCCGTTCCGGCACTTATCCAGACGCGGTCACTGGAACGGATCGTTTCATTCCGGCAACGCTGCGCCGATGCGACGTAGCGCGCAGGGCGTCAGTGCACCCAGTGACCGCTGCGCTGGCGTGGCGGCGTGGTGTCGTCGTGGTCGTCACCAGGCAACTGCAGCACCATCGCTTCCACCTCTGCTTCGGTGGCCGGCTTGGCCTGCCAGTACTGATTGACGGCACCGAGCACGGCCGGTACCTGCGACAGGCATTCGTCGTATTCGTCGTCGCTGAGTTTCTCGAACTCGGTATCGGCGCTGAGGATGCCTTCGTCCACCGCCAGCGCCATCACCGGGCCGAGCAGTTCCATCAGTTGCGGATCTTCGGACAGACGGTTTTCCCACAGGCTGGCGCGCAGATCGATGCCGCGGCTGAAGCCCTCGCACCAGCCGGCGGCCGACAGCATCGGGCCGGTTTCCAACTCGACTTCACCGAGAATCGGCTCATACGCGTCGACATCGAGTTCGGCACTGATCGAATCATTGAGCTTGGCCAGCAGCGCCAGCACGCGGTTGCCTTCGTCTTCGTCGGCGAACGGTTCGTGCAGCACTTCGGGCAACCATTCATCCGGCAACACCAGCAGCGGACCGACGGCCAGGGCGCTGAGCAGGCCATGCACGCCGTCGAGCAGCAGATCACCTTCGCCGGTGTGCGCACGCAGGTAGCGGTCCAGCTCATCCAGTTCGTTGTCGTCCAGCGAGCTGGGCCATTCAGTTTTTGCAGTCATTCAAATGTCCAGTTCCAGCGTCACCGGCGTGTGGTCCGAAGGACGCTCCAGGCGACGCGGTTCACGATCGATCGCCGCGGCCGTGGCCGCGGATTTCAGCGCCTCGCCGATCAGGATCAGGTCGATGCGCAGGCCCATGTTGCGACGGAATGCAGCCTGCCGATAGTCCCACCAGCTGTAATGTCCAGCGGCGCTTTCAAACAGCCGGAAGCTGTCGTACAGGCCCAGCTCGGTGATGGCCTTGAGTCCGGCTCGCTCAGGTGGCGAACACAGGATGTCCTCGCCCCAGGCGACCGGATCGTAGACATCACGATCGTCCGGGCAGATGTTGAAATCGCCCAGTACGACCAGCCTGGGGTGGCGCTCCAGTTCGCGCGCCAGGAACTCGCGCACCTTGGCCAGCCAGTCCAGCTTGTAGGCGTATTTCTCGTCGCCCACGGCTTTGCCGTTGACCACATAGAGATTCACCACGCGCAAGGCCTGCGCGGGATCCGCTGCGGGATCGCCGAAGGTGGCGGCCAGAATCCGTCGCTGCGGATCGTCCAGCCCGGGGATGTCGGTGATGATGTCGCGCGGCTCGTCGCGGGCCAGGATCGCCACGCCGTTGTAGGTCTTCTGGCCCGAATACACCGCGCGATAGCCCGTCGCAGCGAGCTCGTCGACCGGGAATTTGGCGTCTTCCAGCTTGGTTTCCTGCAACGCCACAATGTCCGGCTTCGCGTCGGCCAGCCACTGGGTCAGATGCGGCAGGCGCACCTTTAGCGAGTTGACGTTCCATGAGGCGATTTTCATGGCGGCATTGTATAGGTGATGTACCGGCCCGGGCGGCCGGAAGAGGGCATTTAACGGGTTATCGGCAGCGAATCGGGACAGATTCCACGATTTCCGTCGCTGCCCTGGCCTTCAACATCGAATCGATCTAAACGTTGTTGCAGCGCGCTTTGGTGTAGTCAATGGCGACCATTAACTCACCGAAAGTGGATCGTCGGACAGGTATTTGTGCATCAAATTCACCGAAACGTTGCATTCCAGTGTATGCTGGGAAAGCAAGAACCCGAGGAAACTCCGGAGTTCCTGCTCCTATTGCGGTAAAGTGCAACACGCTCCGAGCCGCAAACCATCAATAGCTTCAAAGGTATGTTACATGTCGGATCGTCAGAGCGGTACAGTCAAGTGGTTCAACGACGCCAAAGGTTTTGGCTTCATCACCCCGGAAAGCGGTGACGACCTGTTCGTGCATTTCCGCGCGATCCAGGGCACGGGCTTCAAGTCCCTGCAGGAAGGCCAGCGCGTCACGTTCGTCGTCACCAAGGGCCAGAAGGGCCTGCAGGCTGAGGAAGTCCAGATCGCCTAAGTCCCTCCGGACTTTAGCGAATCTGAAAAGCCCGCTTCGGCGGGCTTTTTTTCGCCTTGAAGAAAGCCTCCCGCTTCGGCGGGCTTTTTTTCGCCTTGAAGAAAGCCTCCCGCTTCGGCGGGCTTTTTTTCGCCTTGAAGAAAGCCTCCCGCTTCGGCGGGCTTTTTTTCGCCTTGAGGAAAGCCTCCCGCTTCGGCGGCCAGTGCTCCCTTGTTTGCAGGGCTGGGGTCGCTCTTCGTGAAGAAGATCAAGAGCCTCACCCCCTCCCAACCTCCCCCTGCGAGCAGGGGGAGGTTGGGAGGGGCCTCGCGCTGCAGATTGCGCAGATGTGCTCCCTCCCCTGCTCGCAGGGGAGGGCTGGGGTGGGGTCGCTCTTGCTCCGAAGGTCAGGCCAGCACCGTAGGTTGGGGTGAGCGTAGCGATGCCCAACAAGCCCTCAGGCATCCAGCGCCACAGAACGTTGGGCATCGCTACGCTCACCCCAACCTACGGGAGCATCCGCTTCGACGCACGGCGCTCCGTCCCCTCGGGGCTGGCGTGGCCTCAAGCCAGCCCGTGACTGCGTAGCAGCGCCTCCGGCTCGGGCTTCCTGCCGCGAAATGCCACAAAGCTCTCCAGCGCCGGCCGGCTCGCGCCTACTGCGAGAAATTCGCGGCGGAAGCGATCACCCGTGGCGCGATCGATGGCACTGCCACCTTCCCGCGCATGCTCCTCGAACTCACCGAAAGCATCGGCACTCAGCAGCTCGGCCCACAGATAGCTGTAGTAACCGGCCGCATAGCCACCGGCGAAGATGTGGCTGAAGCCATGCGGAAACCGCTGCCATGCCGGCGGATGCAGCACGGCGACCTGCTTGCGCACGTCCTCCAGCACAGCCAGCGTGCGGGCACCCTGGGCAGGGTCGTATTCCAGGTGCAGCAGAAAATCGAACAGCGCGAATTCCAGCTGGCGCACCAGGAACAGGCCCGCATGGAAATGCCGGGCGGCGAGCATGCGCTGGAACAGCTCGTCGGGCAGTCGCTCGCCGGTGTCGACATGGCGCGCGAACAGATCCAGTGCCTCGCGGTTCCAGCCGAAGTTCTCCATGAACTGGCTGGGCAGTTCCACCGCATCCCATTCGACGCCATCGATGCCGCCGATCGAGGGCAGCGCGATCTCAGTGAGCAAATGGTGCAGGCCGTGACCGAATTCGTGGAAGAGGGTGAGCACATCGTCGTGCGTGAGCAACGCCGGCTTGCCTTCGGTCGGCGGTGCGAAGTTGCAGGTGAGGAACGCGACCGGCAACTGCAGCTGCGCACCGTCGTCGAAGCGGGCGCGGCAGACGTCCATCCACGCACCGCCACGCTTGCCGTTGCGCGCGTAGAGATCGACATACGCGCCAGCGAACACGCGGCCATCGGCATCGCGCACGTCGTAATAGCGCACATCCGGATGCCACACATCGACATCGTCACGCGGCGCCAGCGTGATCCCGTAGAGCTTGTGGGTGAGGCCGAACAGGCCATCGATCACGGCCGGCAGCGGAAAGTACGGCTTGAGCTGTTCTTCGTCCAGCTCGTACTGCTGCTGGCGCAGTTTCTCCGAGGCGTAGCCGACGTCCCACGATTCGAGATTGTCGAGCTTCAGTTCGGCGCTGGCGTATTCGCGCAAGGTGGCAAGTTCCCGCTGCGCCACCGGCTTAGCGCGTGCGGCCAGGTCGCGCAGGAATTCCAGCACCTCGGTCGGCGAGCCGGCCATCTTGGTCGCCAGCGACTCCTCCGCTGCGTTCGCGAAGCCAAGCAGTTGGGCCGCCTCATGGCGCAGCGCCATGATCTTTTCGATGCGCTCGCTGTTATCGAACTTGCCGGCGTTCGGACCCTGGTCGGAAGCACGGGTCTGATAAGCCCAGTACACCCGCTCGCGCAGCCCGCGGTTGTCGGCGTAAGTGAGCACCGCCTGCACGCTGGGTTGTTTCAGCGTGACCAGGAAACCGTCCAGATCCTGGTCCTCGGCGTATTGGCGAAGCACCGCGCGGCCAGACTCGGGAATGCCGGCGAGATCGCGCTCGTCGGTGATGTGTTCGTGCCACGCCTCGCTGGCGTCGAGAACCGCATTGGAGAACTCGGTGGACAGCCGTGACAGCTCCACGCCGATCTCCCGATAGCGGGAGCGCGCCGGCTCCTCCAGCGCCACGCCGGAGAGTTTGAAATCACGCAATGCATGCTCGACCAGCGCGCGCTCGGGGCGCGGCAGCTGCGCGAACTCCGGGGCGTCGGCCAGCGCCTGCACGGCGGCATACAGCGCGCGGTTCTGGCCCAGTTCGATCGCGTGTTCGGTGAGTGCTTCCTCGGCCGGCCCGTAGACCTTGCGCAAGGCCTCGCTGTCGGCCACGGAATGCAGATGGCTCACTGGGGCCCAGGCGCGGGCGAGTCGCTGATCCAGCCGCTCCTGGGTCAGCATCACGCTGGCGAAATCGTGCACGGCACCAGGCGCAGTCAATGCGTCGATCCCCGCCCGGTAGTCGGCGAGGATCACCTCTATCGTCGGCGCAACGTGTTCGGGCCGGATTTGCGAGAACGCGGGCAGGGTGTCGTCGGCCAGCAGCGGATTGTCTTGGCTCATGGAAGCTCCTTGAATGCGTGAGCGTGGCAATCGCGCCGGGCGAAATCAAGTACGGCGGTGCCCATATCTCATTTTGTCATCACCGCCGCCGTAGCATCGGCGCCATGCTGCCAGCGGATCTTGCCGAAGTGATGGGACGCACTGCCATGTTCGCGCAGCTGGACGATGTGGCGCGGGCGGCGCTGGGGCAACAGTTGCGCTGGTTGTGTCTGCCGGGTGGACGGCCCCTTTTCAAGGCAGGCGAGCCAGCCGACGCGCTGTATCTGTTGCGCAGCGGCAGCCTCGGCGTGTTCGACGGGCCGACCACGCTGGCCCACCTGGTGGCGGCGGGTGAGTGCGTGGGCGAGATGGGCCTGTTCAGCGGCGAGCCGCACCACCTTGAGGTGCGCGCATTGCGTGACTCCGAACTGCTGCGGCTCGACCGCGCCGCGTTCGAGGCGCTGATCGAGCAGCACCCCCAGGCCATGCTCGGCGTGGCGCGAATGGTGATCGAGCGCCTGTTGCGCCATCAACGCCACGCGGACACGCCGGATACACCCAATACTCCACGCACGTTCGCGATCCTGCCGGTAGACTCGGGCGTACCGGTGCGCGCGCTGGCAATGCAGCTGGGGCAGGCGCTGGAAACCTACGGCAGCTGCGTCGTGATCGACGCCGAGCACGGTGCGGGTCGCGGCAGTGACTGGTTCGCCGAGCGCGAGGCGCAGGCGCGTTTCGTGATCTATCTGGACTCCAGCGGCGACCCGGCCTGGCGCCGGCGCTGCCTGCGCCAGGCCGACGCGCTCTTGCTGCCTGCACTGGCGGCGCAGCAGGCGCGGCCATGGCCAGAAGCAACGCCAGGTCATCCCTCGCGTGCGCAACACCGCCCACGACACCTGTTGCTGCTGCACGCCGGGCACCGAGTCATGCATGGCGCGGCACGACGCTGGCTCGCCCAATTCAGCGGCGAGCTGCAACACCATCATCTGTGCGGCGATACGGATATCGCGCGCGTGGCGCGGCTGGTCAGTGGCCATGGTCGCGGGCTGGTGCTGGCCGGCGGCGGTGCGCGCGGACTGGCACACCTGGGCGCGTTGCGAGCGTTGCGCGAAGCCGGCCACGAATTCGATGCCGTGGGCGGCACCAGCGTCGGCGCGATCATCGGCGCCGGTGTGGCGAACCTGTGGGACACCGAGACGATGGTGCGTAACCTCCACGACGCGTTCGTGCGCGGGAAACCGCTGTCGGACTGGACCCTGCCGCTGGTCGCGCTGACCCGCGGCCGCCGCGCCGCCGCGATGCTTCGGCACACGTTCGGTGCGATCGACATCGAGGATCTGGAGCGACCGTTCTTCTGCGTCTCCACCAGCTTGTCCGGCGAAGGCCGCGTGGTCCATCGCAATGGCCCATTGTGGCTCTGGCTGCGCGCATCCAGCTCGATTCCCGGCGTGCTGCCACCGGTGCTGAATCAGGGCAACGTCTATGTGGATGGCGCACTCGTCGACAATCTGCCGACCGACGTGATGGCCGAAGACGGCGTCGCCCATATCACCGCCGTGAGCATCCGCGCAGGCATCGAGCTGCGCAGCCGCATCGACGAATTTGCCACACCACCGTGGTGGCGCCTGCTGCTGCAACAGCGTCGCGGCGACGATCGGCCCGGCCTGGTCTCCACCCTGACCCGCGCCGCCATGGTCAACAGCGAGGAGACCAGCGAACGCTGCTGCGCGCTCGCCAACCTGCTGATCACCCCGCCACTCGAACACGTCGGCATGCTCGACTGGAAGGACTGGCAACGTGCCGTCGACTCCGGCTACGAGGAGACCATCAAGGTGCTCGAGGCCAACGCCTGACGTCACGCAGCTACGTCACGCCGTTAGAATGGGCGAATGAATTCTCTGCGCAGTTACAAGGGCATCACGCCCCGACTCGGTGAACGCGTCTACGTCGATCCGGCGGCCAGCGTGATCGGCGACGTGGTGCTCGGCGATGATGTTTCGGTGTGGCCCGGCACGGTACTGCGCGGCGACGTGCACTACATCCGCGTCGGTGCACGCAGCAATATCCAGGACGGCGCCATCGTGCACGTCGCCCACGCTGGCCCCTACGGCCCCGGTTATCCGTGCCTGATCGGAGAGGGCGTCACCATCGGCCACGCCGCGGTGGTGCATGCCTGCACCATCGAGGATTACTGCCTGATCGGCATGCATGCCAGCGTGCTCGATGGCGCCGTGGTGAAGAAGTACGGCTTCGTCGGCGCCGGCAGCCTGATCCCGCCGGGCAAGGTGGTCGGCGAACGTGAGCTGTGGGTGGGCAACCCGGCGAAGATGGTGCGCCTGCTCAGCGACAAACAGATCGAGCAACTGCACTATTCGGCCGATCACTACGTGCGTCTGAAGAACGACTATCTCGGCGCTTGACGACCGCTCGCCGCGTGTTGTTCCTGTGCAGTCGCAACCGGCTGCGCAGCCCCACGGCCGAAAAGGTGTTCGCGGCATGGCCGCAGGTGGAAACGGACTCGGCCGGTCTCGCTGCCGATGCCGACACGCCGTTGTCGGTTGAGCAGCTGGACTGGGCCAAACTGATCTTGGTGATGGAACCGGCACATCGGCGACGCCTGCTGATGCGCTATCGCGACCACCTCAAAGGCAAGCGCGTGGTAGTGCTTGGCATCCGTGATGAATACGACTTCATGCAACCGGAACTGATCGGACTGCCGCTGCGCAAAGTCGGCCCGCTGCTGCGTTGACAGCTGCGAGCGGCGTGCTGCGCAAACCTTACGCTCGACCAAACCGGTTACTGCGTGCCCGCGGCCTCCTGCTGCGCCTGGATCCGGGCTGCGTCCGCCTCATGCTGTCGGGTCAGCAGCATGCGCTGGGCGCTGAGCTTGCCGCCAAGCAAGGCCAGGGTGTAGTTGGTAGGGTCGTAGTCGCGCAGCAGGGAAAGTTCGCGCTGCGCTTCGTCCAGATCCTGCGGATTGATCAATCGTTCCACTTCGTTGCAAGCGGGCACGAAGGCCTTCTTCAGGTTTTCCAGCGCCACCTCATTGTGCGGCTCCAGTTGCAACACACTGGCGTAGAACTCATAGGCATTGCTGCCCTGCGGTGCAACCAGGCGACCGTCGTGCATGGCGCTGTCGGCAAGCCCGAGCAGGATGTTCACGCCATTGGCGTCATCCGCCGATGTGTCGGCCGCGGCCGCTGTCCGGACATGCCAGAACGCGCCGCCGGTCACCACACCCACGACAAGCAACAGGCCAATGGCCCACGCGCGTCGGTCAGACGCGATAGTTCGAAAATGAAGCATGAGGCTTTACTGCCAGTGACTGAGACCGCACACAGGAGCGTCCGTTATCGGAAGCCCTCGGCAGGTGTGGCACGCTAACCGTGCTTTGTGACAATGCGATGACTCGATGCTTTCCGTCCCGCGTGCCGTCGCCGCCCATGCGGCGGCGACGGCCTGATCATCACAAGCCCGGGATACTGTTGCCGTTGTCGGGCGAGCCATCCGGATGGGTGAACCAGAACACGTGGTTGCTTCCGCCCGGACAACCCTTGCCGCTGTCGTAGCTGGTCACCACGTTGTTGAGCGAGGCTACGTCGCTGCGGTAACAACCACCCAGCGAATCGCCGAAGGTGAACGTCTGGGCACTCTTCGCACCACTGTGACCGGTGAAGTTGCCATTTGCGTCGAACGCCAGCGTATCGGCGCCATCGACCTTGTTGTCCACCTTCGCCGAATACAGCGTGAAACCGGCCAGCAGGTGTTCATCACTCTTTTTGTCGCCCTGATGCGTGGTGGTCGCCAGGGTGAAACTGCCGTCGGCCGCGAACTGCTCAGTGACGTCCAGATGCAACGGATAGCGCACATGTTCGCGATATTCGTTGGTGACGAATCCGCCGATACTGCTTTGACTGTCGCTGTCGGCGGAGGTGAGCTGGCTGGTCACCTGCTCATAGGTGGAAGCATTGATCGCGAAGCCCTGGGTATCGGCGAAGCCCACGGTCGCGTTCACCTGGGTATGCACGCGGCCGTGTGACGTATCGGCATAGCCCTCGATCACGAAATGCCGGCTGAGGTTGGTGGTGATGTCTCCCGTGACGTCACCGGAAGCATCCGTGGTCAGCGTGCTGCCGATCGTCGGCGTGGGTGCCTGTCCGATCAGGGTGTTGCGTTCGATCTGGCCGCTGATCTGTTTCGCATGCGGATCGAGATAGACGAGCAGGCTGGCCGTGGCGGAAAAATAATTGTTCGCACCGGCGACGCTCACCGCCACCTGATGTGTCGCGCCGTTGCTCAGCACGCCGGCAAACGGCGTGAGGTCGACCCGGTATGGCATGAAGTTCAGCGTCTGCACCCCGGGCGTCGGCTCCCACAGAAACGGATCGATGCCGCCGGTGTAGATCCACGGATATATCGGCGCCACGCCGGCCGGCTGACCATCGATGCTGATCTCTGCCTCGCGGAAATTGCCGCCGCCGCATTCTTCCACCTCGGCGGCGTACTGGTTGGGCACGCAGGTGTACCAGAACTCATCGTCGAACTGGCTTTGCGCAAACACATCCAGATAGGCGCGTTCAACGTTGCGCGGCAAGCTCAGTGTCTTGCTTAACTGATCCGTGGGGGTGGTCAGCGTTACGGTGCTGCCGACCGGATCGGAACCCAGCGGATAGACCGCATCGGCCACCTGTGCCGGCGGCGCGAAAATGGAGGCCGGATAGAACAGCAGCTGCGCACTGCCGTGAATGACCCCGTTGTAGGTGCTGTTCACCGTGTTGCCGATGATCGCCTGACCCTGGCCGGCCTGGCGCAGGAGTGCGCTGTAGTCGGTGAGATCACGCTCCACGTGCCAGCTTGGTGCCAGCGTGGAGCTGGGTTCCTGGGTGGTGCCGAAATACAGGTTCACGCCACCCAGCCAGATCGTGGCGGTACGGTCGTACTGCGTGCCGGCGGTGACCGAGAAATCAGCCGTCAGCACCACTTTGGACCATGGCCCGTTGCAGCCCGCGGGCGGCGCATAGCTGAAGGGTCGCGTCGCGTAGTCGTCGAACGTGTCATTGCTGAAAAGCTGCACGACGCACGGCTTGCCGGATGGTCGCGGCACGCTCGGATCGGCCACCGTGACATTGCTCGAACCCACCGGACTGCTTGCAGCCGATGCGGCAAAGGCACTGCAGGCAAAGATGAAAGACAGCCCGGTGCATACCAGGCCGCGATAGGACAACCTTTTCGGCAACATGCGTGAATCCCCACGTGATGATGCCCCCCGTTCGCGCACGCTAGCACGACCATTCATGGCGACGCTATGAACACCATCAGGGTGCGGAACGAACGAGTTCAGTCGGCCCGGGTGGCCGTCTCCAGTGCGGTCAGCCAGGTCAGCGCATGCAGGTCGTCATCACCACACATCGCCGGCTCGGGCTGCAGGCTGGCGCATACCGCCGGCCGACGCGGATCACCGAAGATCGAGCAACGGTTGTCCGTCGTGAGCTGCACGCAACGCACCCCGGCCGGCTTGCCATGGGGCATGCCGGGAATCGGTGAGCTTATCGACGGCGCGATACAGCAGGCGCCGCAACCCGCCCGGCAAGACAACGTGTCTTGAGCCCGTGCGTTCAACCGTGTTGCCGGCGCAGTGACTGATACACCGGCTCGGTTTCCGGCCGCTTGCCGTGCCACAGTTCAAACGCATCGGCGGCGGTTTCCAGCAGCATGCCGAGACCGTCGAATGCGTAACGCGCACCGGCGGTTTTTGCCCAGCTCAGGAAACCACTGGCAGCGACGCCGTAAGACAGGTCATAGCAGAGCGCGCGGGCACCGACCAGCGAGAACGGCAGCTGCAGCGATGCGCCCAGCACGCCGGCCGAGGTCGCATTGAGGATCAGGTCATAGCTGCCGATCCCTGCCAGATCCTGCCAGTAGCGGGTATGCACGCGTCCCGGTTCACCGATCGCGTCGGCCAGCGCATCGGCCGCCTCGGGCGACCGGTTGACGATGGTCAACGTCCCCACGCCGGCGTCCAGCAAGCTGCCGACCACGCCATGCGCTGCACCGCCAGCGCCGAGCAGCAAGGCCGTATGGCCGCGCAGATCGACGCTGTGGCGCTCGGTGATGTCGCGCACCATGCCGTCGCCGTCCGTGTTGTGGGCAGCCAGCCGGCCATCAGCCAGCGGCGTCAACACGTTTGCACGGCCGGCACGCGTGGCCGCCTCGCTGCGCTGATCGGCGAGCGCGAACGCCGCGGCCTTGTGCGGCAGCGTGACATTGGCACCGCGACCGCCCTCGGCAAAAAATTTCCGCACGTCCGCGGCGAACCTGGCCGGCTCTGCGTCGATGGCACGATAGTGGAGTTCAATCCCGAACTGTCGCGCGAACGCATGGTGGATCTGCGGCGACAAGCTATGGCCAATGGGATGGCCAAACACGGCGAACTGAGCTGGGTTCATGCGGATTCCGGAAGGTTTTTCAGCGACGCGACGGGCGTGCCGCCGGCCATTCTACAAGCTGCCACTTACGCCAAGGCCGGCCCTACGGGAGCCGGCTCTTGTGAGAGCGACTTCAGTCGCGTTGGGTGTGCGGTAGAGCATCGCGACTGAAGTCGCTCCCGCAGCGGCAGAGGTCGCAGCTTATGAGATGGGCGGACCGCAGGCTGTGGCTGTCACCGCCATTGGACTCCCCTCATGCACCCGAAATCGCTGCACCGTCCCACTGCCGATCACCAACGCCTGCTCGGCGCCGCCTTGTCGTGGCTACTTGGCGGCGCTGCATTGCTGTTGACGACCCTGGTGCCGACGCACACCGAGTGGCTCGGCTGGACGCCGGCATTCTGGCTGCTGGCTGCCCCGGTGATCGTGCTGCTGGGCCTGGAACCCACGCTACCGCGCGAGCTGCTGACGCTACGGCGACGGCACCATGCGCCGCGCCTCGTCGGCTGGCATTGAGTGCTGTCGAGCCGGGCAGCTCTCTCGTAGGTTGGGGTGAGCGGAGCGATGCCCAACGTCACTGCGGGATGCTTGAGGGACTTGTTGGGCATCGCTTCGCTCACCCCAACCTACGCGAACATTGCGCGCTTCGATCAGACGGCCAGACCCTGCCGTTTGCGTTCCATCCGGCGCAGAAACTCCTGCATGATCCGCAGGTACAGCTCGTCGCCCAGATGCGCGTCTTCCACGCCGGCATCGATCGATGGGTTGTCGTTGACTTCGATCACCACGGGCTTGTCGCCGACCTGCTTCAGATCGACGCCATACAGGCCATCGCCGATCAGCTGGGTGGCCTTCAGCGCGAGCTTGACCACTTCCGCTGGCGCCTCGCTCACGGCAATCGTCTCGAATCCGCCGGTTTTCGCCGTGCCCTTGGCGCCGTGGTTGTAGATCTGCCAGTGGCCGCGCGACATGTAGTACTTGCATGCGTACAGCGGCTCGCGATTGAGCACGCCGACGCGCCAGTCGAACTCGGTGTAGACGTACTCCTGCGCCAGCAGGAGCGCGCTGTGCTGGAACAGGCTACTGGCCGCCTGCTCGAGCGCCTGCTCGCTCTCCACCTTGACCACGCCACGCGAGAACGAGCCGTCGGGAATCTTCAGCACCAGCGGAAATCCGAGCTTCGCGACGACCTCCTTCATACCCTTGCTGTCGTCGCGATAGAGAATTTCGGTGCGCGGCACGGCCAGTTTGCGCGACACCATCAGATCGTTGAGGAAGATCTTGTTGGTGCAACGGAGAATCGAGCTGGGATCGTCCATCACCACCATGCCTTCCTTCTCTGCACGGTGGGAGAAGCGATAGGTGTGGTTGTCGCTGGCGGTGGTCTCGCGAATGAACAGGCCGTCGTATTCCGCCAGTCGCTGAAAGTCGTTCTTGCCGATCGGATCGACTTCGATCCCGAGCTGCTTGCCGGCGGCGATGAAGGACTTCAGCGCCTTCCGGTTCGACGGCGGCATGGCTTCCTTCGGGTCGACCAGCATCGCGATGTCGTAGCGATACAATTTGCGCGCACGCGGCTTGCGCCACAGCTTCTTGGAGAAGCGATCGAGCTCTTCGGCGAACGCGTCCTCCTGTGCATCGTCCAGCGTGTGCAGGCCGACCGGCTTGATCGAACTGACCTGCCATACACGGTCACGCTCGAACTCGATCCGCAGCAGCGGGCAGGGAAATGACTCGAACACCTGTCGCGCCAGATCCTGCAACGCCGGGTAGGCGGTCTCGCCGAAGTACACCAGGATGCCGAAGTCGGTAGTGTCGCGGCCACCGGCCGGCAGGAAGTGGGTCAGCTTCTGATTGAGATCCTCGATGTCCACGCCGTACAGCGAGCGCCGGCGCAAATCGTTCACCGTGCGCACCGACGGCATCACCCGGTGCCCGCGGGCCTCGGCCAACAGCGACACGTAGTAGCCGGTGCCCAGGTATTTATAGCTGCGGCACAGATTCAGCACGTGGGTGCGTTCGTCGTCGCCGCCGACGGGCTCGCGCAGGTAGTCCATCGCGCTCATGACGTCGACAGACGGGTAGTACGAACCCCAGTCGGAGGATTTTTCAACAACGATGACCAGACGGGTCATGGCACCACTCAGGCAATGCGGTACGGCAGGATGCCCTGCCGGTGGCGGGGCGGAATACGCAAGGCGCGCAGTTTGGCACAGGGCCAGCGTCGCACAAGCGAAAGCGCTGAAGCCCGAATAAACACCGTACGGCAGGATCGAAAATACGGGATCTTGATGGCACCGGCTGCTAGAGTCCGCGCGTGCCGACTATCCCGCCCCTCGAAGACATCACGCTGCGCACCGCGCAACGTCGGATTCCCAACGCAAGCATGCATCCCGCTACTGCTCCCGCCAGCGTGCGCGTGCGCCGCGCCGAGATGTCGGATCTCGATGATCTGGTGATGCTGGAAGACCAGACCTTCGACAGCGACCGGCTGAGCCGCGCGCAATACCGCCGCCACCTGGACAGCGACTCCGCGCTGGTGCTGGTGGCCAGCGCCAACCATCGCAACTTCCTCGGCACCGCCGTGGTGTTCTTCCGCAAGGGTAGTCGCGTGGCGCGGCTGTACTCGATCGCCAGCAAACCGGAAGCGCGCGGCAAGGGTGTCGGCGCCGCACTGCTGGAGGCCGTCGAGGCCGCGGCACGGCAGCGTCATTGCCATGCCGTGCGGCTGGAAGTTCGCGACGACAACGCCAACGCGGTGCATCTGTACGAACGGCTCGGTTACCGGCACATCGGCCACTACCCGCACTACTACCAGGACGGCACGCACGCCTGGCGCTACGAGAAATCGCTGGATTGAATCAGCCCGCGGTGCTTCAGCCCCGCGCTGTTTCACTGTTCGCCTTGAACGTAGCCGCGCCGCGGCAAAGTCGAAGGGCATGCGTGGATCACTAGCCGCCCAGCGGGGCCCCGATCTTTTGCTGCGTGGCGTCGTCCGGCCGCGCCACCAAGGCACCCGTGCGCATCAGGCTGATGCTGTAGTGACCCTGATCGACCAGTGGCAGGAACGCGCCACTGCCATAGACCGTATCGACCTCGGGCAGCCATTGCGGATACTGCTTGCTGAGGTCGAGCAGGTCGAAGCCGTCGGCTCCATGGAAGCTGATCACCGTGCGCGGCCCACTCGCTTCCTGCGCGGGATCGTCGTAACGACCGGACAGCCGGTCGAGCCTGTAGAGCGGCGGTATGCCGGCCAGCAGCGCGGGTAGTTTCCATTTCAACACGACCGCCTCGACCCGCCAGTCATCGCCGGACAGCTGCACCTGCCGCGTGCTGCCGTCGGGCCAGCTCAAGGTGAGCGCCCATTGCTGCGGCGACAGGATATGCGCGTCGATGTCGACCACCGGGGTTTCTTCGCTGAGCAGCCGGTAGCCGCGCAGCGCGTAACCGGTACCCGCCAGCAACAGGGTCAACGCGAAGCAGACCAGGCACAGCAGCGCACTCCAGCAGGCGGCCAGCGGACGGCGGCCATGCAGGCGCTGGCGCAGCACGACCAGCTGGACCAGCGTCAGCAGCAGGAACACCACCGCCAGCACCAGCAGCACCGTCATCGGCATACGCAACAGCGTGGCCCAGTCCATCATGGTTTTCCTCATCGCTTGGGGAGCGCGATCTGTGTACGCATCATAACGGGCGACGGCACCGCGCCGTGGCCGCGTGCCGTGCATCGTTATACTGCTGCCATCGTCTGTACCGTCACCGTGTCCGCTGTCACTGGTTTTCAGGGAACTTCACCATGCGTCGCTTGATCCTGCCGTTATCGCTGTTTCTCGTTCTCGCCGCGCTTGCCGGCTGCGGCAACAAGGGTCCACTGGTGCCGGCGCCGCCCAAGCCGCAACCGGCGAAGGCCTCGACCAGCGCAAAGCCCCCGGTCGTAAAGCCTGCGGTCGAAAAACCCTCGGAACCTGCCTATGGCAGCAGCAGCGCTGTGCCGGCCAGCGCGCAGTCCTGACTTCGCAGCCCGACCACAGCATGCAGCTGCACTTCTCGAAAATGCACGGTATCGGCAACGACTTTGTCGTGCTGGATTGCCGCCGCGTAGCGTTTCCGCTGAACGTTACGCAGATACGCACGCTGGGCGATCGCCATATTGGCGTGGGTTTCGACCAGCTGCTGAGCGTGGAGCCGGCGCGCGACCGCTCCTGCGCGTTTTACTACGGCATCTGGAATACCGATGGCTCGCCGTCCGGTCAATGCGGCAACGGCGTGCGTTGCGTGGCGGCGTGGCTGCATCGCGCGGGTGCACTGCCGCTCGGTGACACCGTGCGGCTCGAAAGCCCCTCCGGCCCGGTGACCGTGCGCTTGCTCGGCGCGAACGAAGTCACGGTGGACATGGGCGAGCCGATCTTTGAACCGGCGCGTATTCCGTTTGCGGCCGAACAGGTGGCGGATCGGTATCCCGTCGAGCTCGGCGCCGACACGATGGAAATCGGCGCCGTATCGATGGGCAATCCACACGCCGTGGTGTCGGTTAACGATCTGGCTGACCCTGCCTGGGAGAGGCTTGGCCCACTGCTGTCCGGTCACGAACGGTTTGCGCAGGGCGCCAACGCCGGCTTCGTGCGGCAGCTCGATCGCGGCCAACTGCAACTGCGTGTGCACGAGCGGGGCGCCGGCTGGACGCTGGCCTGCGGCACCGGTGCCTGCGCCGCGATGGCGGTGCTGCATCGGCGCGGTGAAGTCGACGATAGCGTGCGGGTGGACTTGCCTGGCGGCGCACTGCGGATCGACTGGGCCGGCCCCGGCCAACCGCTCTGGATGACGGGTCCGGCGGCGTTCGCGTTTGAGGGCGATTGGCCGCTTCCTGCAGCCGCGGGTCAAGCCCCGGGTTGAAGCGCGGGCGCGTCCATCGCACACTCCAGCCTGACGGCGTGCCCTCCAGCACGTCCCCATACCGGTTCGAGGTAATCCGCGCATGACCGCCACCCTGCTCGATGACGCCACCCAGGCTCGCGTAGTCGCCGCGTATCTGAAGCACCATCCGGAATTCCTCAGCGAATATCCCGAGCTCGCCGCGAAATTAACGATGCCGCGCGAGCAGGGTCCGGTGTCATCGCTGGCAATCTATCAACTGCACAGCCTGCGCGAGAAGAATGCGGAACTGGAACGGCGGCTGGCCGAACTGATCGAGATTGCCGCGGAGAACGAGCAACTGATGGAGCGCGTGCATGCGCTCACCGTGGCCTTGCTGCGCGCCAACACGATGGAAGTGACCGCGCGCAGCATCGTGGCCAAGCTCAGCGCGGATTTCCACACTGAATCGGTGCGTCTGGTGCTGTTCGGCAATGAGCCGCAGTTGCCGCGTGCAGACTGGTTGCAGCAAGTGGCCGGTCCCGAGGCGCTGCCGGAATTCAGCGATTTCCTGCAACAGAATGAGCCGGTTTCCGGGCGCCTGGCAGCGGACAAGCTGAGCCGCCTGTTTGGTGCCGAATCCACGCTTATCCGGTCGGTCGCCATGATGCGCCTGGGCGACAACGGCATGCTGGCAATCGGCAGTCACGATCCGGATCGATTCCAGCCGGGCATGGGTACGCTGTTCCTGAAGATGATCTCCGCGACGATCACCGCGGCGCTGGCCCGCTCGTGGGATGTCTATTAATTCTGCAGCAACCCCCGACAGCCAGCTCGACCACTGGCTCGCCCGGCTAGCGACTGAGCGGCAGGCCTCGCCGCACACCGTCGCCGGCTACCGTCGCGACCTGGCCAAGCTGTTGCGTTTTATGCAGGAGCGGAAGCTCGCCTCATTCGATGCGCTCGACAGCAACCTGATGCGCACGTTCATCGCCACTGAACACCGGGGCAAGACCGGCAAAGACGATGGGCTCGCGCCGAAAAGCCTGCAGCGCTTGCTGTCGTCATGCCGCAGCCTGTTTCGCCAGCTCAATCGCGAGGGTCTGCTGACGCACGATCCGCTGCTCGGCGTGCGCGGCCCGAAAGTGCGCCGCAAACTGCCGCAGGTGCTGGACGTCGACGAAGCCGGCGCCTTGGTCGAAGCCGACAGTGGCGGCAAGCTGGCCGTGCGCGACCGGGCGATGCTGGAGTTGTTTTATTCCAGCGGGCTGCGCCTGTCCGAATTGGTCGGCCTGCGCTGGCTCGACCTGGATCTGGACGGTGGCGAAGTGCGCGTGCTCGGCAAAGGCAGCAAGACGCGCATCGTGCCGGTCGGTCGTCACGCGATCGCCGCGTTGCGCGCTCTGGGCATCGAACAGGGCGGCGCCGGACAGCACGGGCACGCCGAAAGCGCGGTTTTCCGCGGTCGTGGTGGCGCGCCGATCAACCCGCGCACCGTGCAACTGCGCATGAAAACCCTGGCACTGCAGCTGGGCATCCCCAAGCACATCCATCCGCATCTGCTTCGGCACACCTTCGCCAGCCACATGCTGGAATCCTCTGGCGACCTGCGCGCGGTGCAGGAGCTGCTCGGCCACGCCGACATCGCAACCACGCAGATCTACACCCACCTGGATTTCCAGCATCTGTCCAAGGTCTACGACGCCGCGCATCCGCGCGCGCGGCGCAAATAGCCGGCGCAGGAGGCACTCCCGCCGGCTTGGATTTCGGTCGGGATGGCCCCAACTCATGCGACATCCACCGTTTGCGGAGTTCACATGGAAACGTTTCACGCCACCACCATCGTCTGCGTGCGCCGCGAAGGCCGCGTCGTCATCGGCAGCGACGGCCAGGTCACGCTGGGCAACACGGTGATGAAGGCAAATGCGCGCAAGGTGCGCCGGCTCGGCAAGGGCGACGTGCTGGGCGGTTTTGCCGGGGCGACCGCCGATGCGTTCACGCTGTTCGAGCTGTTCGAGGAAAAGCTGGCCAAGCACAGCACCAACCTCACCCGCGCCGCGGTGGAAATGGCCAAGGAATGGCGCACCGACCGTCGCCTGGGCCGGCTCGAGGCGATGCTGGCGGTGGCCGACAAGGACACCTCCCTGCTGATTTCCGGCAACGGCGACGTGCTGGAGCCCGAACACGGCTTGATCGCGATCGGTTCCGGTGGCCCGTTTGCGCAGTCGGCTGCGCTGGCGCTGATGGAAAACACCGAACTGGATGCACGCACGATTGTCAAAAAGGCACTGAAGATCGCCGGCGACATCTGCATCTACACCAATCACAACGTGTCGATCGAAGAGCTTTAAAGCTCAGGAACGAGGGGCGAGCAACGAGGGCGAAAAGCTATCGCTCTGCTCGCCTCTGACCCAAGCACAGCATCCGATGCTGACGCACGCGCTACTCGCTAATCGCTACTCGCCCCTCTTCCCTCACTCCACCCCTAGTCCCTCGCTCCACCTCCCATCTGGACCCACCATGTCCGAACTGACCCCCCGCGAAATCGTCAACGAACTCGACCGCTACATCATCGGCCAGCACGACGCCAAGCGCGCCGTTGCGGTGGCGCTGCGCAGCCGCTGGCGGCGCATGCAGCTGGAGCCTGGCATGCGCGAGGAAGTGACGCCGAAGAACATCCTGATGATCGGCCCCACCGGCGTGGGCAAGACCGAGATCGCGCGGCGGCTGGCCACGTTGGCGAACGCGCCGTTCGTGAAGGTGGAGGCGACCAAGTTCACCGAGGTGGGCTACGTCGGCAAGGATGTCGAATCGATCATTCGCGACCTCGCCGATGTGGCCTACAAGTTGACCCGCGAACAGGCGGTCAAGCGGGTACGCACGCAGGCCGAGGATCGCGCCGAGGATCGTATCCTCGACGCATTGCTGCCACGTCGACAGGCACCCGCCGACTGGAGCCACGATACCCAGGCAGCCGCACCGGCGATCGAGAGCGACACCCGTCAGAAACTGCGCAAGCAGTTGCGCGAAGGTGCGCTGGATGAGCGCGAGATCGAGCTGGATTTCGCCATGAATGTCGGCGTGGAAATCATGTCGCCGCCGGGCATGGAAGAAATGGGCCAGCAGTTGCGGCAGATGTTCCAGAGCATGGGCGGCGCCAAGACTCAGCAGCGCAAACTCGCGATCAAGCTGGCGCGCCCCATGCTGATCGACGAGGAAGCCGGCAAACTGCTCAATGACGACGAGATCCGCGCACAGGCGATGGAAGCGGCCGAACAGAACGGTATTGTGTTCATCGACGAGATCGACAAGGTGGCGCAGCGCTCCGACTGGGGCGGCGCCGGCGTCAGCCGCGAAGGCGTGCAGCGCGACCTGTTGCCGCTGGTCGAAGGTTCCACGGTCTCCACCAAGTACGGCCCGATCAAGACCGACCACATGCTCTTCATTGCATCCGGTGCGTTTTCGCTGGCGAAGCCGTCCGACCTGATTCCCGAGCTGCAGGGCCGCCTGCCGATCCGGGTGGAGCTGTCGGCGCTCAGCGTGGATGACTTCAAGCGCATCCTGCGCGAACCGCACAACGCGCTGACCAAGCAATACACAGCGCTGCTCGCCACCGAGGGCGTTGGCCTCGAATTTGTCGACAGCGGCATCGACCGGCTCGCCGAGGTGGCGTTTCAGGTGAACGAGCGCACCGAGAACATCGGTGCCCGCCGGCTGCACACGGTAATGGAGCGCTTGCTGGAGAGAATTTCTTACGAAGCAGCGGACAAGTCCGGCGAAAGCTACAAGATCGACGCCGAACATGTGGATAAAACGCTGGGAAGCCTGGTACAGAACGAGGATCTCAGCCGTTACATCCTCTAACCTCATGCCGCCCTAACAAGCCCGTCGACCCTATCTGATAAAATGGTGCCGTGAGCAACATCATTGAACTGAAAACAACCGGCCAGCGCGCCCAGCTGCGGGAAGCGCAGCAGACGCAAACCCTGGTCCGCCTGTGGCGCGAAGATCTCGAGCACGGCAGCTTCTGCGGTTACGTGGGTGGCGTCGGGCGCGAATTCTTCCTGCTATGGGTGGTCGGTGACGGCATCACCTACGACGGCATGTACGTGATGCGCCACCGCGACATTTCCGAGCTGGAAGCGCCCGACAAGCACCACGCGTTCTTCGAAAAAGCGCTGGCGCTCAAGCACATCCTGCCGCGCCCGCCACGCGGGTTTCCGCTGGACAACATCCGCGAGGTCATCCAGGCCGCCGGCGCGCAAGCCCCGGTGATCGGCGTGCACGTGGACAGCGAGGACGAAGCCGAGGTCTGCTATATCGGCCGACTTGCCAGCGTCGAGGAAGACGGCTTCTACATGCAGGAACTAAGCCCTGATGCGGAATGGATGCGCGAAGCGTCGTTCTTCAGCTGGGATGAGGTTTCCACGGTCAGCATCGAAGACAGTTACGCGCAATCATTGTTGGCCGTGGCCGGCGCCGCCCCACCGCTGGAGCCGGGCGGCCAGGAATCGGTGACGCGCACCGAGTGAGGCCGGCGTCCGGTTTTCAGGCCGCCCTTGCAACCATCTATTTTTGTCCGAACAGGATCTTGCGTGCCTCTTCGTCCGTGCGCAGGTCGGTCTGTTCCTTGACCGTCTCGCCGACGGCATACGCGCGCTGCGTCGCGGGACGTGCGCCAATGCCCTCGAACCAACGCTTGAGATGCGGAAACTCCTCCAGCGTCATGCCTTGCGCCTCGTACGGAACGATCCACGGATAGGCCGCCATGTCGGCAATGGTGTAGTCCGTGCCTGCAATGAACGCGCGGCCGTCTAGACGTCTATTCAGCACACCATACAGCCGGTGGGTTTCGTTGACGTAGCGATCGATGGCGTACGGGATTTTCTCCGGCGCGTAACGATTGAAATGATGATTCTGACCCAGCATCGGACCGAGCCCGCCGACCTGCCAGAACAGCCATTCCAGGACGACGTAACGATCGCGCGTCGCAGCAGGCATGAACTGGCCGGTCTTCTCCGCCAGGTATTGAAGGATCGCACCCGACTCGAAAAGGCCCAACGGTTTGCCGCCACCCAGCGGGTCGGTGTCGACGATCGCCGGCATCTTGTTGTTCGGCGAGATCTTCAGATACTCGGGCTTGAACTGGTCGCCCCTGCCGATGTTCACCGGCTTCACCTCATAAGGCAGGCCGGCTTCCTCAAGGAACATGGTGATCTTGTGGCCATTGGGCGTGGGCCAGTAGTGCAGTTCGATCATCTCTCGTCTCCAGTGTGGGCGGCACATTGAAAGGAATCGGGGTGGCTATCTCGGTTTCAAGTGTCGACTAATGCGTTTGCGCCCGTTCGTCATTCCTGCGAAGGCAGGACAAGCGCAAAGCGCGCAGAACGCTCGAAGAGCGGCCCCGGAAGGGTGAGCGAAGCGAGTAATCCAGCGGCTCCGAGCCCTTGATGAACAAGGCACTGGGTTGACCAGCTTCGCTGTTGAAAGGCCCTCTGCCTTCGCAGGAATGACGGCACTGGGACCCTCGAGCCACGACAAGTCTTTGCTCAAGGAATGGAAGACAGCGTCAACGTTCGAGCCAGATCCTGCGTTCAGGACCTTGTTGCCCACTCACCCCTGGAGATATCGCAATGAAACTTGCTGTTCACCTTGCCTTGCTCGGCTTAGCCCTGGGTGTCGCCGGAACCGCGGTGGCACAGTCGTCCCAGGACGCAACGGCACCCACCGCCTCAACCGGGGCGATGGCTGCGCACCAGCCGCCCGATCCACAGCAACAGGTGGCGCGGCTCAGCCGCAAGCTCCAGTTGACGCCGGCACAGGCAGCGAAGATCGAGCCGATTCTGCAAAGCCGTCAGCAGCAGATGCAGCAGTTGCGCGCGGATACCAGCATGGCTCCGAGCGATCGCCGCGCGAAAATGCGTTCGATCATGCAGGACAGCAACACGCAGTTGCAGTCCGTACTCACCGATAGCCAGAAGCAGCAATACCAGCAGATGCAGCAGGAGGCCATGCAGCATCGCCAGGACAAGAAGGGCTCATCCGGCGACCCATCCGGCGGTCAATAGAGCGATCTTCGGGGCCGTGGTGCGAAGTGCCGGCCGCTGCCGGCACTTCGCACCACGGCATGACGCCTTCGCTTATGCTCGAGGCCATTCCTCGAATCATCGCCTTGGGATGTCATGACCCGCATCGTTGTCGTCGGCAGCATCAACATGGATCTCGTCACGCAGGCGCCGCGCTTTGCGGGCCCCGGCGAGACCCTCCTCGGCGAGCGCTTTCTCACGGTGCCGGGCGGCAAGGGTGCGAACCAGGCCGTGGCTGCGGCGCGACTGGGCGCCGACGTGGCACTCGTTGGTGCCACCGGCGATGACACGTTCGGCCAGCAACTGCGGCAAGGATTGATCGCTGAAGGCATCGACCTGGCGCATGTGGTCCAGCTCGACGACTGCGCCAGCGGTACTGCCTCGATCACCATCGCTGGCGGAGAAAACCAGATCATCGTGGTGCCTGCATCCAACGCGCAGGTCACACCGGCACAGGTCGAACAAGCGCGCACACTGATCGCTCGCGCGGACAGCGTACTGGTGCAGATGGAGATTCCACTGGAGACCGTCGAAGTCACACTGCGACTCGGCCATCTTCTCGGTGTGCCGGTGATCCTCAACCCCGCACCGGCCCAGAAGCTGCCGCTGGAGTGGCTCAAGCTCGCCCGCTACATGACGCCGAACCAGCATGAACTGGCGATGGTGCTGGGACTCGATCCTACCGACGATTTCCGCGCACTGATGCAGCGCGCGCCATGCCCCGTCGTACTCACCCGTGGTGCTGAAGGTGCCTGGTACCGCGAGCAGGGCGAACCCACCCATCAATCCAGCTTCCAGGTCGACGTGGTCGACAGCACCGGAGCTGGCGACACCTTCAATGCCGCACTCGCAGTGTTCCTGCATGAAGGCCTGCCCACCGCCGTGCGCAAAGCATGCGCCGCGGCCGCCTTGTCTGTGACCAAGTTCGGCGCGCAAGGCGGCATGCCAGCACTGAGTGAAGTGAAAGCACTGCTCGCAAGGCAAAGCGCGTGATGTACTTTGGTTCGTCGACTGACATGGCCACGTATCCCACGTGACGGTGATTTGATCGCCTAAGCGATGAAATGGACGAGCAACAGGGTCAATAAAGCCCTGTATCCCTCAGTCCGGCTGGACCGAACGACTATTCGCTAGCTTCACGCCAGCCGTGATAGAGGTTTGTTTCTGTTCCGGCGATCGTGGTGCGATGAATAAATTATTTTCAATGCGCACGGACTCATTCAGCGATAGAGCACAAATGGAGTGGCTGGGTCGTTTGATCGACGCCACCACACCGATTCAAGTGGCTGCAGTTATCGTGGAACTGGTCGAGGCACAGCCTGGTTGTGTAAAGGCAATGGTTGTCTGGATAACCGCCGATGGTGGCTACACCCATGCCGTTCCAGCCACGGCCCCCAGTTCGTCCCTGCTGGCGCTGGCACAGGCTTCCCTGCAGGTAACCCATGGCGTGCAGAAGTCGCCCGCGGGTCCGCAGCAGGCACTGTGCCTATTGAAGAAAGAACGGGTGGTATTGCTGCTGACACTGACGACAGAGGCCTCCGCACAAACACTGTTCGTCAATATTCGGCCGTGCCTGCAATTGGCCACGCGGCATATGCGTCATGCGACAAAACTGGTCAATCTGCACGATTCGCACAATCAGTTGGAGCATTCGGAAAACTTGCAGGGTGCGCTCTTCGCGATCTCCGATTTGGCAGGATCCGAACTGGAGATGTCGGAAATGCTGCGCGGCATCCATCGAATCGTCTGCACGCTGATGTACGGCGAAAACCTTTTTATCGCGCGGTTCGATCCTGAACGCGGTGTGTTGCGCTTCCTCTACTACGCCGACACCGTGGACAAGCAGGGTCCTGACATCACCAAAGAGGAACCGCTGGAGAACTGGCGCCACACGTTGACTTGGTATCTTCTGACCGGCGGCAAGCCGTTGATGGGTAGCGCGGAGCAGCTGCACGATCAGGTGGCTGGACCGTTGGTCTCGTATGGCCCGGATAGCGACGATTGGCTAGGTGTGCCGATGCTTCGCAACGGCCAGGTGCTCGGGGCGCTGGTGGTGCAGAGCTATCACCGTGGCATCGTGTACTCGGGTGAAGATCGTGCGCTGCTTGAATTCGTCGGTAGCCATATCCTTACCGCGTTGGAGCGCAAGGAAAGCAAGGAGCGGCTTGAGGATCGGGTTCGTCGACGCACGCGTGAGCTGGCCACGGCCAATCGTGGCCTGCAACAAAATGTTCTCGAACTCCAACGTACCGAGCGGCTACATGCCGCACTATTTCAGCTGGCCCAATTGGCAACTGCCGATATCGGCGAAAACGAGTTCTACATGCAGGTGCACGCCGTCGTTGGCGCGTTGCTCAACGCAGAAAACTTCTTCATAGCCCTGCTTTCAGTCGATCTCCAGACTCTGGAGTTTCCGTATTTCGTGGATTGCACCGAGCAGCATATGGGGTGGCGGCCGCTGGGGCGCGGACTCACCGAGTACGTGCTGAGGCGTGGCCAATCATTGAGGGTTGGCCGCTCAGACATCCTGGAGTTGGACCGGCAGGGTGAAATAGCGCTCGAAGTGGTGGGTCTGCCCGCGTTGTGCTGGCTGGGTGTGCCGCTGATGGTTGGCGACAAGGTGATCGGCCTGGTGGCGGTACAGAGTTACACCGAGGCCATCGTTTACAGCGTGGCCGATCAGGAGCTGCTGAGTTTCGCCGCGCTACAGATCGCCAATAGTATCTATCGGCGTTCCACCGCCTCCTCACTTCACCATGCCAATCTGCGATTGGAGCAGCGCGTAGAGGAGCGCACCCTGGAGCTGCGCCAGCAAATTGTGCATCGCGAACGCGTCCAGCTCGAGCTCAAGCATCAAGTGATGCACGATCCATTGACGGGATTACCAAACCGGGGCTTTCTGCGCGAACGGATCGACCGCGTGCTGCTGCTGATACACCGAGAACCTGATCGGCGTTGCGCTTTGCTGTATCTGGATGTCGACCGCTTCAAGCTGATCAACGACAGCCTCGGGCATCTTGCCGGAGACGCCTTCCTCAAGGCGATTGCCACGCGGCTGCAGCATTGTGTGCGCGAGCCAGACATCGTTGCGCGCCTGGCTGGCGACGAGTTCGCCGTTTTGCTTGAGGACATTGATGGCCCCGCCGCTGCTACGAATGTAGCCCAGCGCGTGCTGCAGGCCCTGGGTATGCCGCTGCATATTTCCGGCAAAGAGCTGGCACCCTCCGTCAGCGTGGGCATAGCTTGCGGTGATGTCCACTATCTCGACGCCGACGAACTGCTGCGCGACGCCGATATTGCGCTATATCAAGCCAAACAATTGGGCCGAAAGCGCTTCGTGGTGTTCGACGAAACGTTGGCAAAGGGCATGGTCGACGTACTGACGATGGAAGGCGAGTTGCGCGTGGCCTTGCAGCTTGACCAGTTTGAGCCTCTTTTCCAGCCGATCTGTCGACTCGATGGCGGTGCCGTGGTGGGCTATGAGGCGCTGATCCGGTGGAACCATCCGCGGCGCGGATTGCTTGAGCCATCCATTTTTCTGAAGATCGCCGAGGACAGCGGGCTGATCGAAGCGATCGACTGGCGCATGTTTGAAATCTGCTGCGACTTGGCCATGCGGCATCGTCTGAACGACACGTTCATGACGTTCAACGTGTCAGCACTGCATTTGCGCCATGCGGATTTTGATACGCGTCTGGTCCAACTGCTGGAGTCCGCCGGGCTGCCGCCCTCGCGACTGATCGTTGAAATCACCGAAGGTGCTCTTCTGGACAATCCTGAGCTCGTGCGGGCCACGCTCGAGCGATTGCGCTCGAGCGGTGTCGGAGCCGCGCTCGACGATTTCGGAACTGGCTACTCCTCACTCAACTATCTGCATTCGCTGCCGCTGCGCATGCTGAAAATCGATCGAGCCTTTGTGCAGGAGCTGGACAAGCTGGTAAATACCAACAGCACCACGGTGGTGGCGGCGATTCTGGCGCTGGCGCGCGCCTTGAACATCCAGGTAATCGCTGAAGGCATTGAAACCGAGGTCCAGCGCGATGCCCTGTTGGCGATGGGGTGTGAGATGGGGCAGGGCTACCTGCTCGGCCGCCCGGCACCGATCGAGCATTGGCTCGAACCCCGTGCTTCAGGTGTTTAGGTGCGTGATGATCCGGCCGGTGTGCGTTCTGTTACGCACGGTGCGAATGCTCTCATTCGGCAAGTCAGAGACTGCGCCCGCGGTGAACGCCGTGGATCCTGACCCAACGACAACGACAGGAATGAATAGCCTTGCTGCTCGATATAACGGGCATGCACTTGCTCCAACGGTGAAGAACTATGGACATTGAACAGTCAGGGCCACGTCCTTCGGCGGTCGTAAGCGTCGGACATCCCCGCGAACGCTGGTCGACACGCGCACAACGACTGCTCAATGAAATCCTCAGTTTGTGCGACAGCTGGCTTCATGAGCCTCTGCGCCTTTGTCTCGGCGATTTCGATGTGCGCTTACATGACAAGGCCGAACATACGCGTAGCCACCTTAGTCAGCAGCGCTACCTCACCACGCGACAGTCCCTGCTGCAGGGACGCAAGATGTTCGATCAGCACTTTATCGCTAGTCTCCATCAGGGCTTCGACGAACTCGGTGTCGGGAAGAAACCGGCCAGCACAACCCTTCCGCTTTCATTGAGCCTGCTCGATTCCACAGACCATGATCTGGTTGTCGCGATGGACCAGCTGGTGGCTCGTAGCGAGGCTCGAGGTGGACAGATCCTGGTCGAGCTGGGCTACCGACTGGGCGTACTCGTCGGCGCCCCACCGCTCGAAGGTGCAGCGCTGCCGCTGGGCCCGCATGCCATGACCACAGCATTTCGCGAGGCCAGCAAAGCGCTGAGTCTTCCCGGCAGTCACGAGCTGCTGCTGGTGCAGAGCCTCGAAAGTTCGCTGATGCAAAGGCTTGGTCCGCTTTACGAACTGATCAACGCACACTTGCTGGCCGATGGCATCCTGCCCCGATTACGCGCATTTTCATTGCCACGTGAAGCGCCACGTCGCGCCCGCGCGACCGCTGAAAAAAATCCACCGGAGCCCAAGGCGCCTCTTGCGAAATCAACCTCCACGGAGCCACTCATCGGTGGCCTGCGAGGACTGCTGGCCAGCCAGCGCGCAGACCGCGTCAATCTGCCTGCGACTGACGAAGAATTGCAGAACGCGCTGCGCACATTGCAGAAGCCACACAGCCCAATCAGCTACCACGTGAGCCGCGAACTGTTTAGTTCACAACGCCTGCGTGAAGAACTACTCATTCAACTCAATGCCGGCCATGCGTCCGGCGCAGCCCGCACATGCCTCAGTACCGAGCAGGACGATACGGTGGAACTGATCGCTCGTCTGTTCGAGCAAATTGGCCGCCGGCTGCAGCATGAGGGTGATGCGAGGGCCCTGCTGAGTGGCCTTCAACTGCCTTTGCTGCGCGCGGCAGCATCCGACCAGCAATTCTTCGAACGACGCGACCATCCTGCTCGCCAACTGCTCGACAAGACGACCCAGGCCATGCATGACTGGCTCGACGACAACGTCGGTGGTGAAGTCGCCCATGACCTTCGCCCCAAGTTTGAAAAGGTGGTTGAGCGCGCCAATCATGAACCCCCGCGGGCAAGTCTTTATGCAGCGCTGCTGGCGGAAATCGAACAACATGTTGCTCAGTGGCAAAGCAACGCCAAGGTCATGGAACACCGCCACGTGGAAGCCATGCAGGACCATGACCGATGGGAGCAGGCACGTCGTCGCGTAGCCAGACTGCTGCACGAACGCTTCGCCCACGCGCCGTCGAATCATCCACTGCGCACGCTGCTCAATCACACCTGGTCCGATGTGCTGGCACTGACGCTGATGCGCCACGGCGAGGGTAGCGAGACGTTTGCTGCGCGGTTGGTGATCACAGACCAGTTAATGGGTCGTTTGCCCGCCGGCGACCGCCAGCGACTGGGGCAGAAGGTACAAAATGGCCTGCAGCAGATCGGCATCCACAGTGACGAGGCGGCGCAGACCGCGCAAGAGTTGATCCGCGCCATTGCTGGCTCCGGCATCGACGATCTGGGTCAGCAGCGTTCCGGTGATTGGGTCACCAGGACGCTTGGGGCAAGTGACGTCGGCGCGGAACCCGGACCTCTGGAGCGACGAACCCTTCAGCATCTTCACGAACTGCCCAGCGGCAGCTGGTTCGAATGTGTGAACCCCGCCAGTGGCCGCGTCAGCCAACGCAAGCTGGCTTGGTTTTCACCACTTTCCGGACGCAGCCTGTTTGTCACCCGCCGCGGTCAGCGTGCCGAAGAGATGAGCCTGCACCAGCTGACCGAAGAATTGGCCTGCGGCCGCATGCGCGAGCTGCCAGTCACCTCGGACAGTCTGCTTGATCGCGCTTGGCAGACACTTACCGACGGCCTGCGTCAGAGTCCGCTCGTCCATCCGTGAGCGTAAGCGGATGAAATCTTCCTGCGCCAACACGCATCGGACGATGCGTTAGCGGCCTGCGGAGCCATAACCTGACCATTCTGTGTGATCTCGATCACAGTAGTGATGATCACGGCGACTGTTCAGTCTGTTTGGAATAGTCATTGCGTGTCTCTTCCATGCAGCGAAGGGCGCGGTGAATTGTGTGCCTCCGGTCGGTTTTCTTGCCGAACCGGTTTGAGCGATTCACGAGTGCCTTGGCTGTATCCATTCATCTCACGCTATCGCGGGTCGGGCCATGCGCCGCTTGCTTTCATTCGTGCCGCTCTACGTTCTCCTGAAGGCGATCGGGATCGCCGTCCTGGTACTCGCCAGTTGCGTGTATTCGTTGGCCCTGGCGCACTCAACCGGCAGCGCTACTTCGTTATGGATAGCCAACGGTATCCTCGTCGGCGGCCTTCTCCGTTTGCGAACGCGCCACTGGTGGATGTATTTGCTTTTTGGGTTGGCCGGGAATGCCGGTGCGCGCCTGCTGCTTCACGATCCGCTACTCGTCTCGCTGGGCCTGGCGATGGCCAATACCGTCGAGGTGCTGATCGTCAGCGGCGTCATCCGTCGACGGTTTCCAGAAATCACCAGCGATACCCCATACCTGGGATTGGGCTACGTCGCCCTGACGAGCACACTCGTCGCGTGTGCCGTGTCTGCGCTATTCGCTGGATTCGTGGCACATACGTTACAAGGGGCTCCGCTGTTTACCTACCTCAACGGTTGGTATCGCGCCCATGTGCTCGGCATGGTGATCGTGGCTACAACTACGCTGGTGGCCCTCACCGACAAATGGAGCCTTCTGGGAACACCTGGCAAGCGGTGGCCGTTTCTGCGTGATATGGCTTTGATGACGGGCACAACCATCGCTGTGTTCGCGCAGTCGCGATACCCCTTGCTGTTCCTGGTCTATCCACCGCTGCTCCTGGTGGTATTTCGGCATCGCTTTGCGGGTTTGGTCGTGGGCATAGCCTTGGTTGCCACGATTACCACCATCGCGACGGCTTTGGGGACGGGACCGTTTGAACTGGTTGTTGCCGGATCGCGAACCGAACGTGCTTTGCTGGCTCAGCTGTTTATCGGCGCGGCCTGTCTGATCGCCGTGCCGCTCGCCCTGATTCTTGCGGAACGCCGGCAATTGGGGATACGCGTTCGCGAGAGTGAACAGCGATACAGGATCCTGGCCGACTATGCCGGCGATCTGGTCATGCGCATCCGTCCCGACGGTCAGCGATCCTACGTATCGCCATCCATCAAAGATCGGCTCGGCTGGGAGGCGCACGAGTTCATGCAGCCACGCCCTGATCTCATCCACCCCGATGACCGCGAACGTGTGGCCAAGGCTGTCGTCGATCTTCATGCAGCAGGTGGCTCATCGATCACCACGTATCGGATACGTCACAAGGACGGTCATTACGTCTGGTTTGAGGCGCTGGCCCGGCTCGTTCCGAGTCCTGAGGTCGATGGAGTCATGGAGATCATCTACTCCGCGCGGGACGTGACCCAGCGCGTGCTTACGGAGCAAGCCCTGGCTGACAGCGAACGCCGGCTCCGCACGATCACGGATAACGTCCCTGCCGTTATCGCCCATGTGGATGCCAGCGAACACTACACGTTCGTCAATGCCTACGTTCAGCACGTTTCGGGACAGGATTCGGCGCAAATGATCGGAAAAACCATGCGCGAGGTCCGTGGCGAGCTTATCTATCGTGGACTTCAGGGACACCTCACGAGCGCTTTGGCGGGTAAGGCGGTCACGTTTGAGTATGAGGCTGACTACCGGGGAAAGCACACGTATTTCCAGACAAACTTCGTGCCGGATCACGATCATGAAGGACGCGTGTGTGGCGTCTATGCATTGACCACGGATATCACGCACATCAAGGAAGTGGAGCATGAACTGATCAAGCTGGCGCGCCTGGATACTTTGACGGGTCTCGCAAACAGGCGCTATTTCGATGAACGCATAGCGGCTGTCATGTTGCGAAAATATCGTCAGGGGTCACCCATTCTTCTGATGATGCTCGATGTGGACCACTTCAAGCGCGTCAACGATTCATGGGGCCATGGCGTTGGCGATGAAGTACTCAAGGAGGTCGGTCAACGCATTCAATCCTGCCTCCGCAAGAGTGATCTGGTGGCGCGTATTGGTGGCGATGAATTCGTCGTCCTCGTGCAGGATGTGGATTCGTCATCCATTGGGGAAGGACTGGCCCGGAAAGTCTGGGAAGCGATGCAGCCGGAAATCATCGTCGGCGCCGTTCGACTGCGGATGACTTTGAGCATCGGCATAGCGTTTTGCCAGAGCATTGCATCGCCCGACGATGTTATGCAGCTCGCCGATGCGGAGCTATACAAAGCCAAGGCAGAGGGCCGAAATACCTATCACATGGCGGCCCAGGGCAATGAATCTTGAGCGACGGCCCGTCGCATGGTCGCAAACCATGGGTGAAACACGCGACTGCTTACGCAGCTCGCGGATCTTCATGAACCTCGGATGCCTTACTTTCCGATGCAGAACGAGCCGAAGATTGCACCAAGCAGGTCGTCGCTGCTGTAGCTGCCGGTGATTTCACCGAGCGCGTGCTGGGCATGCCGCAATTCTTCGGCGGCGAGTTCGCCGGCATGACGGCTGCCGAGCATGTGTGCTGCCTGATCGAGATATACGCCGACTTGTTGCAAGGCATGCACATGCCGACGGCGGGCGCTGAACGCGCCTTCTCCGCTTCCGGCACCTGCAAGTTGCTTGAGGTGATCGCGCAACGCATCGAGACCGGCGCCGGTTTTGGCCGAGGCCCAGATCCAGGTCACGCCATCTCGTGATTCGTAATGTGGGCTGGCCTGTTCGAGGTCGATCTTGTTGATCAGCACCAGCTTCTCGACGCTTGGTGGGAGCTTGGCAAGCAGGGACAAATCGTTGTGCGCGTGCGGCGCGTCGGTCACCAGCAACGCCACGTCGGCGCGCGCCAGTTCGCCATGTGCTCGGCGTACGCCTTCGCGTTCCACTTCATCGTCGGTCTCGCGCAAGCCAGCGGTGTCGGCGAGTTCCAGTGCGATGCCATCGAGGTTCAGGCTTTCGCGCAGCACGTCGCGGGTGGTGCCGGCGGTCGCGTTGACGATGGCGCGATCACTGCCGGCCAGTGCATTCAACAAACTGGACTTGCCCGCGTTTGGACGTCCAATGATCGCGACGCGCAAGCCATCGTTGAGGCGCAACCCTCGCAGCGCCTCACGCAGCAGCTCGGTCAGTTCGGCGCGCACGGCCGCAAGCTGACGACCGATCGCCGGGTCGGCGAGGAAATCGATTTCCTCCTCCGGAAAATCGATCGCTGCCTCGATGTGCACACGCAATGCGATCAACGCTTGCAGCAGCGCATCGACCTTGCGCGAGAACACGCCCTCCATCGATTGCAGCGCAGCGCGCGCGCCTGCCTGCGAGCGCGCCGCGATCAGATCGGCCACCGCTTCGGCCTGGGCCAGGTCAAGTTTGCCGTTGAGGAATGCGCGCTCGGTGAATTCGCCCGGCCGCGCCAGTCGCGCACCGAGTTCACACACACGGCGCAGCAGTGCATCAAGCAGGACCGCGCTGCCGTGACCTTGCAACTCCAGCACGTGTTCGCCGGTATAGGACGCAGGGGCAGGGAAATGCAGCAGCAGACCGCGATCGATCAGTTCGCTGGCGGCGTCGCGGAACGCAGCAAAGTGAGCATGACGTGGTTGGGGCGCGCGGCCCAGCAAAGCCTGTGCGATGGATGGCACCGCGGGCCCGGACACACGCACCACGCCGACGCCGGCCGCACCAGGTGCGCTGGCAATCGCGGCAATGGTTTCGATGGCGGTGGCTTTGTCAGACATGATGGAGACTCTAAACGAACACAGCCGCGATGGTTGCCCAATCGCGGCTGTTGAAGGTACCTCGGCAGGAGCGGGCTCAGGCTGCCTTTGTGGTTTCCTCGCGATCGATGTGATGCGTGACCCACCACTGCTGGCCCAGACCGACCAGGCCGTTGACCGCGTAGTACAGACACAGGCCGGCGGGGAAGAACGCGAACAGCACCGTGAACAGCAACGGCATGATCTTCATCATCTTCGCCTGCGCCGGATCCATACCTGCGGCGGCCGGATTGAGCCACTGCGTACCAAGCATCACGGCTGCGTAGATCAACGGCAGGATATAGAGCGGATCGTGCGCGCTCAGATCGGGGATCCACAGGAACGGCGCATGGCGCAGTTCCAGGCTGTACTTCAGCACGTAGAACAGGCCGTAGAACACCGGCATCGTGATCAGTACCGGCAGGCAGCCACCCATCGGATTGATCTTCTCCTTCTTGTACAGCTCCATGGTGGCCTGCTGCATTTTCACTTTGTCGTCGCCGTAGCGCTCTTTCAGCTGGGCGATGCGCGGCTGCAGCTTGCGCATCCTGGCGCTGGAGCGGTACTGCACGGCCGTCAGATGCCAGGTCAGACCCTTGATCAGCAGCACCAGCAGGATGATCGCCACGCCCCAGTTGTGGGCGATCAGATCGAACTGCGACAGCACCCAATGCATCGGTACGGCGATCAGCTTGAGCATGCCATAGTCGATCGTCAGATCGAGGCCCGGTGCGACCTGGTCCAGCGTGCCCTGCCGTGTCGGACCCAGATACAAGCGCGCGGCGCTGCTGAGGGTCTGCCCAGGCGCCACGCTCAATGCCGGACCGATCGCGCGTATCAAATAATGTGGCTGCGCGCTGTCTGGATTGATGGTCTCGGTGACATATCGGTCAGTCTCGCCAGCCGGGGGAATCCATGCCGCGAAGAAATACAGCTTGAGCATCGCTGCCCAACCACCTTTGAACTGGCCGTCGAGCCGATCGCTGGCATCGCTGAAATTCTTGAATGCCAGCTTCTCGAATTTCTCTCCGGTGTACCAGGCAGCGGCCGGAACAAAAGAGGCCTCAGGGTTGCTGTAGTTCTCGAACCAACTGCCGGCCTTCGGTGGCGCGACCCGCAGCAACTGCTGGTAGGCATTGCCAGTCCACGGCTGGCTGCCACCGTTGTCGATGCGCTGAGTCAGTCCGATCACGTAGCTGCCGCGCTTGAAGCTGTAGGTCTTGGTGACCTTGATACCGGCCGCATCCTGCCAGGTCAGGTCGACATTCAGCTCGTTCTGGCCATCGACCATCGTGTAGGCAGTCTTGGCGCTCTGGAAAATAGCCTGATGATTCGGCTGATCGGCCGGCGCCGGATCACTGCTGCTGACCAGACCGTTCTGCGCCACGAAGTAGCTCGCCTCGGTGGTATCGAGCAAGGTGGTCGGCGGCGGATTGGGTTGTTTGCTGGTCTTCGGCAGCGATGGGTAATCCAGCAGGTCGGCATGTACCACGCTGCCGCCGCGTGTATCCAGCGTCAGGTTCAACACATCGGTGCTGATGGTGATCAGCTGCGAGGTTGTCTGAGTGCCAGCTGCCGGCGGGATGACGCCCGGCGTGGCACTTGGTGTTGCCGACGACGCATCCGTGGTGGCCGTCGGTACGCTGCCATCGGCTAGCGCGCTACTGGCACTGGCTACGGCAGCGACCGGCGCCGGTGGTGCGTAATCCTTCTGCCAGGCCATGAACAGGAAGTAGGCCACCGCGAACAGGGCGAACATGAGAAAGGTGCGCGTTTGATTCATCGCGTAGCAAATCCGGGTAACGCCACGACACTGGGAAGCCGCGGTGGGAAAAGAGGAAAGGGCGAGGTCAACTCACGATTGTGGCGGTCGCGTCGACTCGCTTCAATGGTCGGCGGGTTTCGGAGCAGACTTTTCGGTGTGGCTTGCCAGCAGTTTCTTCCACAGCTGCTCGATTTCGGCCAGCAATTGCGGGCCCGGCACACCCGCGGCCTGCTCCCTCGCCATCACCATCAGGTCGATCGCCGGCAGCTGGTCGCGAACGCGCCGAAACGACTCGCGGAGCAACCGCTTGATGCGGTTGCGCTCGACGGCGCGCTTGGACACGCGCTTGGAAATCGCCAGGCCGAGCCGGGCATGACCGAGTTCATTGCCGCGATAACGCAAATGAAAACAGCGGCCGCTTGCGCGTCCGCTGCTTGTCCGCAAGGCGGCGAAGTCACCCGGCCGGCGTAACCGCGCCTCGCGCGGCAGACCAGCGGCTGACATGGCCTGCGCTCTTTTTACGGGATCAGGCGCTTACGGCCCTTGGCGCGACGGGCATTGAGAATCTTGCGACCATCGGCCGTGGCCATACGGGCACGAAAACCGTGAGTGCGAGCGCGCTTGAGCTTGCTGGGCTGGAAGGTCCGCTTCATGGCGTACTCCGAAGGGAATGTGGATAAAAAGGTTGGAAAGTATGTCGGGTATCCGGCATGCCTGTCAAATGGGGGTTGATGACAAGCTGTGGATGCTCTTGTGGATATCTCTGGGCTGCGGCGCGAAAGCTGCTGTTAGACTTACCTATCCACCCCGCGCGCAAGCGCCCCAAGCTGTGGCTGAAAACTATTCATGAGTGATTTGTGGCGGCGCTGCCTTGAGCGTCTCGAAGGCGATTTGAGCGCCGAAGACCTGCATACCTGGCTGATGCCGCTGCAGGCGCGCGACGACCCCGCCGGTCTGCAGCTGTTCGCGCCCAATTCCTACACCCTGGACACCGTGCGCGAACGTTATCTGGAGCGCATCGAAACCGTGCTGCAGCAGCTTACCGGACAATCGTGGCCGGTGCGGCTGGAAGTGGGCTCCAATTCGGCCCGCCCCGCGATCGCGGCCAAACCGGCGGTAGCGCCACGAGCCAGGCCCGCCGCATCGCCCGCCGCGGCGCATAGCCACAATCTGGACCCGCACTACACCTTCGAGACCTTCGTCGAAGGCAAGTCCAACCAGTTGGGCAAGGCCGCCGCGATGCAGGTGGCAACGAACCCGGGGCGCGCCTACAACCCGTTGCTGCTGTACGGCGGTACCGGGCTGGGCAAGACCCACCTGATGCACGCCGCCGGCAACCTGATGCGTGAGCACAACCCGGACTTCAAAGTGCTGTACCTGCGCTCGGAACAGTTCGTCGGTTCGATGATCGAGGCGTTGCGCGCCAAGAGCATGGACGAGTTCAAGCGGCGCTTCCGTTCGGTTGACGCGCTGCTCATCGACGACATCCAGTTCTTTGCCGGCAAGGACACAACTCAGGAAGAATTCTTCCATACTTTCAATGCTTTGTTCGAGTCCAAGCAACAGATCATCCTGACCTGCGACCGCTACCCGAAGGAAGTGGACAAGCTGGAACCGCGCCTGAAATCACGTCTGGGTTGGGGTTTGAGCGTGGCAATCGAGCCGCCGGATTTCGAGACACGCGCCGCGATCCTGCTGGCCAAGGCGCACGAAAAAGGCGTGGCCGTGGATGAAAACGTGGCGATGCTGCTGGCCAAGCGCATCCGTTCCAACGTCCGCGATCTCGAAGGCGCGTTGAACACCCTGGCCGCCCGAGCGAATTTCTACGGCAAGCCGATCACCACCGATTTCGCCGAGGAAACCCTGCGCGATCTGCTGGCCACGCACGCCCAGGCGATCACCATCCCGAACATTCAAAAGATCACTGCGGAGTACTTCAACGTGCGGCTGCAGGATCTGCTGTCCAAACGACGCGTTCGCTCGCTGGCTCGACCGCGCCAGATCGCCATGACCTTGTCCAAGGAATTGACCGAGCACAGCCTGCCGGAAATTGGCGAGGCGTTCGGCGGACGCGACCACACGACGGTGATGCATGCCTGCAAAACCATTCGCAAGTTTGTCGAAACCGATGCGCGCATGCGCCAGGACTGGGAACAATTGATCCGCACCCTCACCGGTTGATCCGGAATCGGGTCTACTGGGCTCCAGCGCAAAGATTATGGATAAGCGCAGGTCCAAGCTGTGGATAATAGGTGGATGAATACGCGACTGAAGTTATCCACAAAGCACCCACAGTCAGCGAGCGCCTTAGAGCACAGCCAAGATTATCTTCAAGTCATTGATATTGCTTAGAAAAGAAAGAAAAAAAAGTTATCCACCAAGCCTACAACAACCACTACACTTCTTTTAAAGACAGAACAGCAGGTATAGGGGAAGCCAAGCCATGCAATTCAGCATCCAACGAGAAGCTCTGCTCAAGCCACTGCAACAAGTGGTGGGCGTGGTTGAACGTCGCCAGACGCTGCCAGTGCTTGCCAACCTGCTGGTCAAGGTTGCCCACGGCAAATTGTCGATGACCGGCACCGATCTGGAAGTCGAGATGGTCGCCACCACCGAGGCAGAGAAGCTGGTCGACGGTGAAATCACCATTCCTGCGCGCAAGTTGTTCGACATCGTGCGAGCCTTGCCCGACGGCGCGCGGATCGAACTGAAGCTCAACGGCGACCGCGTGGCGCTCAGCGCCGGACGCAGCCGCTTCACGTTGACCACGCTGCCAGCCAGCGAATTTCCCACCGTCGACGAAATCGAACTGGTGGAAAAGGTCAGCTTGCCCGAAGAAGTCCTGCGCGACTTGATGGAGCGCACGGCGTTCGCGATGGCGAACCAGGACGTTCGCTATTACTTGAACGGCATGCTGCTGGATCTGCAGGAACACACGTTGCGCTGCGTAGCGACCGACGGCCACCGCCTGGCGATGAAGGAAACCCAGCTGCAAAGTTCGGTGACCGCGCGCCGGCAGATCATCATTCCGCGGAAGGGTGTCAACGAGCTGGTTGGCCTGCTCGAGGCCGGTGACGGCCAGGTCGAGCTGGAGTTTGGTCGCAATCATCTGCGTGTGCGCCGTGGCGACGTGACGTTTACCTCCAAGCTGATCGACGGCCGTTTCCCGGATTACGAGGCCGTCATTCCGCTGGGCGCCGACAAGGCGGCCACGCTGGACCGCGAAGTGCTGCGCGGGGCACTGCAACGCGCCGCGATCCTGTCGAACGAGAAATATCGCGGCGTTCGACTTGAACTGTCGCCCGGCAAGCTGCGCATCGTGGCGCACAATCCGGAGCAGGAAGAGGCGGTCGAGGAGGTCGAGGCAGACACTCACGTCTCCGATCTGGCCGTTGGCTTCAACGTGGGCTACCTGCTCGATGCACTAGCTGCTCTGCGCGGTGACAAAGCCAGGCTCAGCTTGCGCGACGCCCAATCCAGCTGTCTCGTGCAGGAATTCGACAACGAACACGCTCGCCACGTGATCATGCCTCTGCGGCTCTGACCCTTTGCGCATGCTCGATACCGAGTGCTGCTGTCATTGGCAACGCCGGGGTCCCCGTCAGGGACTCCGGCGTTCTTGCTTGTGGCCCCGCGCAACATGAGGCTGGAACAACTGCGTATCCGTGGCATGCGTTGTTTGAGCGATGTCGGCATGGCGTTGGATCCAGCCATCAACGTGTTCGTTGGCGCCAATGGCGCCGGCAAGACCAGCGTGCTCGAAGCGGTATTCCTGCTTTCCCACGCCCGTTCGTTTCGCAGTGGGGCATCGGAGGCGTTACAGCAGCGCGGTGCGCCACAGCTGTCGGTATTTGCCGAGCTTCGTCATGCCGATGATCGGATCTTCCGGCTAGGCCTGGGTCGGGCGGGGGCGCGCTGGGAAGCGAAGCTGGATGGCGACAGCGTCACCATGGGTCAGCTGGTCAGTGATTGTGCTGTCGTCTGCTTCGAGCCCGGTTCGCACGCGCTCATCGCGGGCGCTGCAGAGGAACGCCGCCGTTATCTCGACTGGGGCGTGTTCCACGTGGAACACGACTTCCTGGGAAGTTGGCGGCGCTATCAACGGGCTCTGAAGCAGCGCAACAGCCTGCTGCGTTCGGCAACGGCGACCACTGACGCGCTGTTCGCGCCTTGGGAAGCAGAACTGGCGCAAACAGCTCATCTCATCGATCACCTGCGCCGGACTTATCTGGACCTGCTCCGCCCGAAGCTGGAAGCGAGCATCGCCGGCCTACTTCCGGAACTTGGGGCCGTGGAACTGCGCTACCGGCGAGGCTGGTCAGAAGACCGAGAATTGGCCCAGCAACTGCGCGAAATGCGGGGCAGGGATCTGGCGCGGGGACACACCACGCTGGGGGCGCACCGAGCTGACTGGTCGATCGTGTTCGAACGGGCGCCGCTGCGCGAACATCTTTCACGGGGTCAGGAAAAGCTCACGGCTCTGGCCTGCCTGCTGGCACAGGCCGAGCTTTACGCTGAGTCCCGTGGCGAGTGGCCGATCGTCTGTCTGGACGATCTCGCCTCTGAACTGGATCAACCACACCAGGTCGCCGTGGTGGCGCAGCTAAGCGCGGCGAGGGCGCAGGTACTGCTGACGGGCACCGAGGTTCCGCAGGCATTGCAGACGCTTCCTTCGCGCGTGTTCCACGTGGAACAAGGCCAGCTGACGCGCCTGCTATAATCGACGGGTTGCATCATCCAAAGATTGCATAACCCTTGTCCGGCCTTTCACGGCGCCATGCCGGGCGGGTCGCTGGCGCCAGGAAACGGTCAACGCATGAACGAATCCAACTACGACTCAAGCAACATCAAGGTACTCAAAGGCCTGGAAGCGGTGCGCAAGCGCCCCGGCATGTACATCGGCGATACCGATGACGGCACCGGCCTGCACCACATGGTGTTTGAAGTCGTCGACAACGCGATCGATGAAGCTCTGGCCGGTTATTGCGACAAGGTTGTGGTCACGATCCATGACGACGGCTCGGTCAGCGTCATCGACAATGGCCGCGGTATCCCGGTCGACATGCATCCAGACGAAGGTCGTTCCACCGCCGAGGTGGTGATGACGGTGCTGCATGCCGGCGGCAAGTTCGACGCGAATTCGTACAAGGTCTCCGGCGGCCTGCATGGCGTGGGCGTGTCAGTGGTCAATGCACTGAGCGAGCACCTGTGGCTGACGATTTACCGCGAGGGACATGAGCACCTGCAGGAATACTCGCTCGGTGAGCCGCTGTATCCACTCAAGGTGGTCGGGCCGTCGAGCAAGCGCGGCACGCTGGTGCGCTTCCTGCCCAGCCCCGCGACGTTTACGCACAACATCGAGTTCCACTACGACATCCTCGCCAAGCGTTTGCGTGAGCTGGCGTTCCTCAATTCGGGCGTCACCATCGAGCTGAAGGACGAGCGCGGCGAAGGGCGCCAGGACATCTTTGCCTACGAAGGCGGCATCCGTTCGTTCGTGCAGCATCTGGCTCAATTGAAGACGGCGCTGCACCCGAACGTGATCAGCCTGACGGCAGAGCAGGACGGCATCACCGTGGAAGTGGCGATGCAGTGGACCGATTCCTACCAGGAGTCGATGTTTTGCTTCACCAACAACATTCCGCAGCGTGACGGCGGTGCTCACCTCACCGGATTTCGCGCCGCACTGACGCGTTCGTTGCAGAACTACATCGAGAAAGAAGGGCTGGCCAAGACCGCGAAAGTGGCGTTGTCCGGCGACGACATGCGCGAAGGCATGATCGCCGTGCTGTCGGTCAAGGTGCCCGACCCGAAGTTCTCCTCGCAAACCAAGGACAAGCTGGTTTCGTCCGAGGTCAAGACGGTGGTCGAGCAGGTCGTCAACGAGAAACTGGGCGAATTCCTGCTGGAACATCCCGGCGAAGCGAAGGCGATCGCGTCCAAGGTCGTCGATGCCGCGCGCGCCCGCGAAGCCGCCCGCAAGGCGCGCGAGATGACCCGGCGCAAAGGCGCACTGGACATCGCTGGCTTGCCGGGCAAGCTCGCCGACTGCCAGGAGAAGGATCCGGCACTGTGCGAGCTGTTCCTGGTCGAGGGTGACTCCGCCGGTGGCTCGGCCAAGCAGGGCCGCAACCGCAAGACGCAGGCCGTGCTGCCGTTGAAGGGCAAGATCCTCAACGTCGAGAAGGCCCGCTTCGACCGCATGCTGGCCTCAGCCGAGGTCGGCACCCTGATCACCGCACTGGGTACCGGCATCGGCAAGGACGAATACAACCCGGACAAGCTGCGTTACCACCGGATCATCCTGATGACCGATGCGGACGTCGACGGCTCGCACATCCGCACCTTGCTGCTGACGTTCTTCTATCGCCAGATGCCCGAGCTGATCGAGCGCGGCCACATCTACATCGGCCTGCCGCCGCTGTACAAGGTCAAGCAGGGCAAGCAGGAGCTGTACATCAAGGACGACACCGCGCTGAACGACTACCTGATTTCCAGCGCAGTCGACAACGCAACACTGACGTACAGCCCGGATGCACCGCCGATTACCGGTGAGGCGCTGGAGAAATTGCTGCGTGGCTACCAGCAGGCGCTGGACCAGATCGCTAAGTTGTCGCATCGCTTCGACGTCGCCATGCTTACCGCGATGCTCGAGCACACGCCGCTTGAAGCGACGTTGTGGGCCGACCCGGCCGCCATGCAGGCGTGGCTGGAGCAGGCCGAGCAACGGCTGGCCGCCAGTGGTCTGGGCAAGCCGCGCTACAAGCTTTCGCTGCGCCCGGCACACGGTGAGCAGCCGGCCGCCATCGAAGTGGTTCGTGAGCAACATGGGCTCAGCCACACATGGTTCTTCCCCCAGACCTTCTTCGCCAGCGCTGAATTCCGCGCGATCCTCAGCATCAGCCAGCAAGTCGCCGGCATGATCCAGCCGGATGCCGTCGTGCGACGCGGCAATGCCTCGCGGGGCGTGCTGAGTTTCGTCGAGGCGCGCAACTGGCTGCTGGACGAGGCGAAGAAGGGCCGCAGCATCCAGCGCTTCAAGGGCCTGGGCGAAATGAATCCGGAGCAGCTGTGGGAAACCACGGTGAATCCGGAGACGCGCCGGATGCTGCAGGTAGGCATCGAGGACGCGATCGCGGCTGATCAGATGTTTTCCATGCTGATGGGTGAGGCGGTCGAGCCGCGCCGCGAATTCATCGAGGCGAACGCTCTGAAAGTCGCGAATCTGGATATCTGATCCAAAACCCGGAACCGATGCTTGCCGTGGGCAGTCAGCTCGGTTCCGGGTTTCGTGGACGACTTCGCGCGTCAGTGCACCATGGGGCAAGCGGGCTCGTCGGCGGTGGGGCGTGGCGCACAATGCAGAAAGCACGGGCTGCAAACGCAAATAGCCAAGTGGTCTGCCACCAAAAATCATTAACTAATTGATTTTTAACGACCTTTTATGCGGCACTGCGACTTGTTCTGACGCGCCCGCTCGGGTTACGCTCCGTAATCCCCCGCGCAATTTGATATGCGCAGATTGATATGAGGACCACCCATGAAGCATGCCAAAGCGTTCACGATGCTGGCGAGTGCAGTCTTGTTGTTTTCGTTGGCGAGTAGCCCGGTGCTGGCCGATAGCAGCTCGTCCAAAGACAAAAAGGAAGTGCAGTATCCGAACGCGACCCGCGTTGCGCCCAAGCTCGATCTGACCAGCGAGAAGGATCAGAAGAACATCAACGCGGGGCTGGACGCGGTTGCTGCAGGCGACAAGGAGAAGGCGACGCAGTATCTGCAGCCGATCATCGACGGCGGCAGCAAGAGCAAGTACGCGCAGGCGTTGGCGCTGCAGGGCATGGCCACGATCAAATACAACGATAGCGATTTCAAGGGAGCTATCGATCTGCTGCAGCGTTCGCTCTCCAACGGCGTGATGCCCAACGACACCTACTTCCAGCTTGAATACGAGCTGGCGGAATTCCAGGTGGCCGATGAGCAATACCAGCCGGCACTGGACACCATTACCAAATGGCGTGCCGAGGGCAAGAAGGAAACCGCGAACTCCTATGCGCTGGAAGGCAACGTCGACTATCGCCTGAAGAAATATCCCGAAGCGATCGCCGCGATCAAGAAAGCGCAATCGCTGACCGACAAGCCGGACCCGAACTGGAACCAGATCCTGATGGCCAGTTACTCCGAATCCGGCCAGAGCGACAAGGCTGCGCAGATGGCACAGCAGCAGCTCTCCGCGAACCCGAACGATCCGGCCGCGCTGGACAACTCCTTGTCCGTGCTGATGCAGGCGCAGAAATATCCCGAAGCGATCCAGCTGATGGAAAAGGCGCGCGCAAGCGGCACGCTCAAGAGCGAAATGGATTATGTGAATCTGTCCAAGCTCTACCTGATTCAGGCCCAGTCCGTCGACAACCCCGTGCCGGACGCCACCAAGTCCGGGCAGGTGCTCGAGGAGGGCATCAGCAAGGGCATCGTCAAGCCGAGCGCGGACAACTACATACTGCTCGGCGAGGCTGCAGAACTGGCGGGCAACAACAGCAAGGCGCTTGATTCCTACACCAAGGCGATCCCGACCGCCAAGGACGGCGAGTCCGCCGTGAACGCTGCTCGCCTGCTGTTGGAGGACAACAAGTACAGCCAGGCCAAGGGCCTGCTGCAGCAAGGCGTCGACAAGGGCGTCAAGTCCAAGGGCACGGCCTACATGCTGCTGGCCAAGGCCGAGCTTGGTCTTAAGAACAAGGCCGGTGCGATTGCCGACATGAAGCTGGCGGCGCAGCAGCCGGATACGGCAGAGAAGGCCCAGGAGTGGCTGAAATCGAACGGCACCACGAAATAGTTCTGCTTGTCGGGCATCCGGGAAGCGGATAGACGTCCATCTCTATCCACCCCCGGGTGCTATACAAAAGTCATGTGCTGTTGTACCGTTGAAAACCTTTCCCTGCGTATCCCCAGCGGCGAGTTCCGTCCGAACGATAGACGGTTTCGGGCCACGCCCTGCGGCAACGTTCTCTTCCGATCGACTAGCTTCAGATAGTGACAGATGGCCTCAAGTAACGAAGAAATCGGGCGCGAGCCGTTTAGCTGGAAGCGCACCTGGGCATTGGCAGTTGCCATCGGGCTGCATGCGTTTGCGTTCCTGTTGTTGGTAGCGCCGATGGCTCCTCCGAGTCAGAAGCACGCCGAGAAGGAACACATCGTCCAGGTGAACTTCATCGAACCGCCGCCGCCGCCGCCGCCGCCACCACCGCCGCCGCCGGAGCCGCCAAAGCAGCCGCCGCCGAAGATCATTCAGCAGCTCAAGCCGCCACCGACTCCGCCGCCGCCGACGCCGCCACCTGCGGTCGAGGAGCGATCGGCCAACGCGGTTGCAGCAGCTCCACCGGCTCCGCCAGCACCACCGGCGGCACCAGCGGATATCACGGCCAGCTCGGATCTCAGCTACAACAGTCGTCTTCAGCCCAAGTACCCGCCACAGGCAGTACGAGAGCATCACGAAGGTACGGTTATTCTGATGATCCTGGTGGGCGTGGATGGTTCGCCGAAGGATATCAAGGTGGATAAATCCAGCGGTTTCCGCGAGCTCGATCGTGCGGCCATGGAAGCAGCACAACAATGGCGCTTCAACCCAACGATCAGAAATGGTCAGAAGGTTGAGGGTTACGCCCGCGTTCCAGTCAATTTCAATCTCAATTCGCTGTAATCCGGCTTCAGTGGATTACAGTTACAGTTCACGCTTGACTTCCCTAGGGTAGCGTTATGTTCCTACAGACTTCTGCAACAACCGATGCGGCCGCGGCCGTTGGCGGCAATACCAACGCTGAAGCAATGAAAGCGATGGGTTTCAGCCACCTTATCCAGAACTTCGACTGGCTTAGCTGGATCGTGTTCGTCACGCTGGTGGTGATGTCGTTCCTGTCCTGGTACTTCATTGTCTCCAACGCCATCCGCAATGCGATGGTGCGTGGTCGCGCCGATCGCGTGATTGACGGCTTCTGGGGCAATAGCTCCACCCAGGACGCGATCCGCGAGCTGGAAGCACAGCCCAAGGGCGAACCGTTCTCGAAGATCGCGCTGGATGCCGCTTCGGCGGTTGCCCATCACCAGCAGACGACCACCGGCACCACCGGCCGTCTGGCCGAGTCGCTGAGCCGTTCGGAGTTCATCGACCGCGCCCTGCGTCAGGCCGTGTCGCGTGAAAGCCTGCGTCTGGAAGGTGGCTTGACCCTGCTGGCTACGGTCGGTTCGTCCGCACCGTTCGTCGGTCTGCTCGGTACCGTCTGGGGCATCTACCACTCGCTGATCGGCATCGCCGCTACCGGCAACGCATCGATGAACGCAGTGGCAGGTCCGGTGGGTGAGTCGCTGATCATGACCGCGTTCGGTCTGTTCACCGCGATCCCGGCCGTGCTGGCGTACAACTTCTTCAACCGCTCCAATCGCCTGACCTACGCCCGGTTTGACGAATTCGCGCATGACCTGCACGACTTCTTCGCTACCGGTTCGCGTGTCGAAGGCGCCGCACCGACGCTTAAGTCGTAAGAGGCCCGACTCATGGCTATGAGTACCGGTGGCAATTCCGGCGGCCCGATGTCGGAAATCAATGTCACGCCGCTGGTCGACGTGATGTTGGTACTGCTGATCATCTTCATGATCACGGCACCACTGATGTCGCACACCGTCACCATTGAGTTGCCGACTGCCAATCCGAAGGCGAAGGACGAGGAAATGCCGACGCCGCCGCTTGATCTCGCGATCAAGCAGGATGGCAGCCTGTACCTCAACGATCATGAGATCACGGAAGCGGAGCTGAAAGCGCAGTTTGCTGTGAAAGCGCAGAACGTTCCGCAGCCGGAGTTGCAGATTCGTGCAGACAAGGCGACCCAGTTCAAGATCGTGAAAAAGGTCATCGGCGATGCCAAAGATTCGGGCATGGTGCATGTCGGCTTCATGACCACTGACGCGCCGAAGGGGCAATGAGAAATGGCTTTCACTACCAATTCCAGTGGACCGATGTCGGATATCAACGTCACGCCGCTTGTCGACGTGATGTTGGTGCTACTGATCATCTTCATGATCACGGCACCCGTGCTGGCTCACAAGATCAAGGTTGATCTGCCGCAGCCGAATCCGAATGTCGTGAATCCACCGAATCCGCTTGAACCGATCCATCTGAAGATTGACCAGTCAGGCGCGTTTTACTGGAACGACGCACCGGTTGACGAGCTGGGCCTCAAGGCACAGTTCAACGTGATCTCCCAGCGGGCCGAGAGCGAACAGCCGGAAATCCAGATTGCCGCCGATGATGGGGCTGCCTACCAGTACGTGGCAACCGTGCTGGCTGACGCGAAAAGCTACAATCTCGTCAAGATCGGCTTTACCGAAGTCCAGTAAAGCCCGCCGTTGTTTCAGAAGAGACGGCTACATTGCACGATCTCAAAAACCCCCGCCAAGTGCGGGGGTTTTTGTTTGTGCAAAGGGTTCGGTGCAAACGGTGATCGACGTCGCTCAACGCAGGATCTGTCAGCGCAGGATCTGCAGGTAGTTGCGCACAGTGACGGCCAGTCCTTCGTATAGCGCTTCGCCGATCAGCGCATGGCCGATCGAGACTTCAGCCAGCCCGGGTATGGCGGCCTTGAACGACCCCAGATTCGCCTGGCTGAGATCGTGGCCGGCATTGACCGCCAGGCCGGCTTGTTGCGCCCGCCGCGCAGTGTCGACGCAAGCCGCCAGCGCCGCGGCCGACTTCCCATCGGCAAATGCCTGCGCATAGGGGCCGGTGTAGATCTCGATGCGTTGCACGCCAATCGCCACGGCCAGATCGAACGCGTCGGTGCCAGCATCCACAAACAGGCTGACCCGGCATCCGAGTTCCAGCAGCTCGGCCACCAGCGGCCGCAAACGCTCAATGTCGCGCCGCAGGTCAAATCCATGATCGGACGTGATCTGGCCATCACCATCCGGCACCAGCGTCACCTGGGTGGGCCGTACCTCGCGGGCCAGCGCTATCAGCCCGGGGTATTCACCGCGTGCACCAGCGAACGGATTGCCCTCGATGTTGTATTCCACCCTTCCGCGCAGCATCGCTGCCAGTGCGCGCACATCGGCTGGCCGCACATGGCGCAGGTCGGGCCGCGGATGCACGGTGATGCCACCGCAGCCGGATTCGATACAGGTCTGTGCGGCCTGGCAGATATCCGGCTCGTTGCCGCCGCGCGAATTACGCAGCACGGCGATCTTGTTGAGGTTGACGCTGAGCAGGGTCATGGAGGCAGATCCGGGTAGCAGACGTATCGGCCGCCCACAGTGCCGCGTTCAGTCAGCGCCGGCAAGTGTCCAGCGGCGGACGCGGCGCGGCGCGCCACGCCATGCGAGCGTCGCGAAAAAGTCGCTATCGGTGGGGAGTGGATGCAGCTGCCATTGTGAAGCATCGTCCCCGTCCAGCCAGAGCATTGTTGGAATCGCCGGCGCGACAGCGAAACGCAGCCGATCGAGGCCGAATGCAATGCCTCGTCCCAGCGCCTTCAGCACGGCTTCCTTCGCCGTCCACAATTCCAGAAAGGCGTCCCGGCGCTGCACGTCGTCGAGCATCGCGAGTGCCGCCGCTTCTTCGGGGCAGAAGAAACGCTCAGCGATATCCAGCACATGTGTGCGTAGGCGCTTTCGTTCCAGATCGATCCCCGGCGTCACGCCGCGGGCGATCGCGAGTAGCGCCCGCTCGCCGCTATGCGACCAGTTGAATTCAAGTGCAGTGTGCGGCGCAGCCAGCGCTGGTCGACCATGCTCACCAACCACCAAGTTGAGGTCTCCCGGTGGTTGGCCGAGATAAGCGGAAAGCAACGCGCGCAGAGGCTCCCGGCCAAGGTCACGTTGGTAGCTGAGTTGCCACACGTGAATCTCGTCGTCGGGCAGGTGCTGCGCCACCGTGGCTACCGCTTGGTCGTCCGTTGTCTGCATACACGCATGCTGCCGGACCCATGCCCGTGCGCACAAGCATCATGATCGCCGTGCGTGCGGAGTCAACCTGACCCGTGCGGATTTCAGCGCCGTAGATAGTGGCTGTTTTTGGCTCGCGAATGTCCTTCGACTTCGCTGCGCTCAGAGCTTGCCCCGGACTCGATCCGGGACGAACGGTTCATTCGTGGCGATGCCGCTTCTGCCAATCACATTCAGCCCGCAACGTTCCCTATGACCGACCCTTGCAAAACAAGAGCGGCATAAGCTCGGCCCGCGGAGTGAATGCTGACCTGGTCTACTTGATCAAGCGTTCATCGACCAGATTCTTCACCACACCCGGATCGGCCAGCGTGGAGATATCGCCGAGCTGATCGGGCAGGTTTTCGCCGATCTTGCGCAGAATGCGGCGCATGATTTTTCCCGAACGCGTTTTCGGCAGGCCCGGCGCCCACTGCAGGTAGTCCGGCGTGGCGATCGGACCGATCTCCTTGCGCACCCAGGCGATCAGTTCCTTGCGCAGTTCGTCGCTGCCGTTCTCGCCGGCAATCAGCGTGACATACGCATAGATGCCCTGACCCTTGATGTCGTGCGGGCAACCGACCACGGCGGCCTCGGCCACCTTCGGATGTGACACCAATGCGCTTTCAACTTCGGCGGTGCCCAGCCGGTGGCCGCTGACGTTGATCACATCGTCGACGCGACCGGTGATCCAGTAATAGCCGTCCTCGTCGCGGCGTGCCCCATCGCCGGTGAAATAATTGCCTGGATAGGCGCTGAAATACGTTTCGATGAAGCGCTGGTGATCGCCATAGACCGTGCGCATCTGGCCCGGCCAGGAATCCGTGATCAGCAGGTTGCCTTCGGCAGCTCCCTCCAGCACTTCGCCGTTCGCGTCGACAATGGCTGGCTTGACGCCGAAGAACGGCAGCGTCGCCGAACCGGGCTTGGCATCGATGGCACCCGGCAACGGGGTGATAAGGATGCCGCCAGTCTCGGTCTGCCACCAGGTGTCGACAATCGGGCAGCGCTCGTCGCCAATCACGCGGTAGTACCACTCCCACGCTTCCGGATTGATCGGCTCACCAACCGTGCCCAGCAGGCGTAGCGAAGCGCGCGAAGCCTTCTTCACCGGTGCCTCGCCCTCGCGCATCAGCGCGCGGATCGCGGTGGGCGCGGTGTAGAACAGGGTCACCTGATGCTTGTCGATGACCTGCCAGAAGCGGCTGAAATCCGGGTAGTTCGGCACGCCGTCGAACATCAGCGTGGTGGCGCCATTCGCCAGTGGGCCGTAGACCACGTAGCTGTGGCCGGTGACCCAGCCCACGTCGGCGGTGCACCAGTAGACATCGTCCGCGCGCAGGTCGAATACCTGCTCGTGCGTGTAGCTGGTGTAGACCAGGTAGCCGCCCGAGGTGTGCAGCACACCCTTCGGCTTGCCGGTGGAGCCGGAGGTGTAGAGGATGAACAACGGGTGCTCGGCGTCCATCGGCTCGGCCGGGCATTCGGCCGTCTGGCCGTCCATCAGGTTGTGGTAGTAGCGGTCGCGCGGCGACTGCATCGGCACGGCGGCACCGGTACGACGCACCACGATTACGGTCTCGACGCTGTTGGTGCCGGGACGCTCCAGCGCGGCATCCACGTTCGCCTTCAGCGCGATGCGCTTGCCGCCGCGCATGCCTTCGTCGGCCGTCACCACCAGCTTGGCGGTGGAGTCGGCGATGCGACCGGCCAGCGAATCCGGCGAAAAGCCGCCAAACACCACCGAGTGCACCGCGCCAATGCGAGCGCAGGCGAGCATCGCCACCGCCGCCTCGGGAATCATCGGCAGGTAGATCGCCACGCGGTCGCCCTTGGCCACGCCAAGATTCTTCAAGGTGTTCGCGAACTTGCACACTTCCGCATGCAGTTCGCGGTAGGTGATCCGACGGGAGTCGTTCGGGTCATCGCCTTCGAAGATGATCGCCACCTTGTCGCCGCGGTCGGCGAGATGGCGGTCGAGACAATTGACGCTCACATTGAGCTGGCCGTCCTCGTACCAGCGGATGTGAAGGTTTTTCGGATCGAACGATACGTCCTTGATCTTCGTCGGTTGCTTGATCCAGTCCAGTCGCTGTCCTACGCGGTTCCAGAAACCCTCGGGGTCGTTGACCGATTCCGCATACAGGCGCGTGTAGTCGTCATGGCGTACACGAGCTGCGGCGGCAAACGTGGGCTTGACTGGATAAAGCTTGGACATGAATGGCCTCCTGCTGGCCGGACTCGGCATGGAACGAATCGCCAGGTTGGCGACCGGAAATCGCGGCAGGCGCGTTCGCCCGGCGATGATCGAAGCCCGAGTGTAGCCCGATCACGGCGATCGTAGCGACGATGGCGGGCATGCCGCAGATAGACGGCCAAGCCTGCCGAAAAACCGGCGATGTGTTCGCTCGGCGTCGTCGTCGCTTCCACCGGCGCAGGGGCCGGTGGAAGCGGTCGAGGATCAGGCCCTGCGGACCAAACCGATAAGCACCAGCAGGACAATCGCGCCGATCATCGCGTAGACGATGCTGGTAACGATCGGACTGCCCAGACTGAAGCCGACGCCAAGCATCGGCAGTAACCACCCGGCCAGAAACGCGCCGACGATACCGACCACGATGTTGCCGATCAGGCCGAAGCCGAAGCCGCGCACGATCAGGCCGGCGAGCCAGCCGGCGATGGCACCTATGAGCAGAAAAATGATCAAGCCAGTTGCAGTCATGACGAACTCCCGGTCAGACGAGGCGATGGACAGTGGGGCGCTTCCCCGAAACGGCGCCCTGCCTAGAGTCAGTGTTCCGATGTGGAGCGGCTGTGATGGTCCTTGCCCTCGCGCAGCCGCTTGAGTTCGTATTCGGACAGAGTGTCGCTGCGGGCGTTGCCAGCGATCTTTGCCTGCGCAAACGCCAGTGTGGTGGCGAGCGTACCTATCAGGGCAACGAGCAGCCACCAGGCCATGGCGCCGGCACCATGGCGGGTAAAACACAGCAAGATCGCGAACAGGGTCAGGGTGAGCAGCAGCCAGCGCATGGTGAGCCTCGAACGAACGGGAAACACGCCACCGGTGGTGGCCGGATGCGCGCATCATAGCCCTGCCGCGACGGGCATTGCAGGTGTCGCAACCCAGGCGTGAACGGATGTCGCGCCGGCTGAGACATCGTCGCGGCAAACTGTACCGATGGACGATTTACCGCCGCCGCCAACCCCGCAAGACCCGATTTCGGGCAGCCGCATGATCAAGGGTCGCGGCGCCGCTTCCAATCCCGAGGGTCGCTTCGAGAGCATCCGTCATCTTGCCGAGGACGACGGCTGGTCGCGCGAGCTGCTCGACGAAGACACCCCGCGCCCGCGCACTGAGGTTACCGAGGAGCGCGCGCGCAGCGTCATCAGCCGCAACGACTCGCCGGACATCCACTTCAGCCAGGCGATCAATCCGTATCGAGGTTGCGAACACGGTTGCATCTACTGCTTCGCGCGTCCTTCGCACAGCTATCTCAACCTCTCGCCCGGACTCGATTTCGAAACGAAGCTGCGCGCGAAAGGCAATTTCGCCGAGGTGCTGCGCGCGGAACTGGCCAAGCCCGGCTACGTGATCAGCCCGATCAATATCGGCAGCAACACCGACCCCTATCAACCGATCGAGAAGCGCTGGCGACTGACCCGTGCCGCACTGGAACTGCTCGCCGAATGCCAGCATCCCTGCACCATCGTCACCAAGAACGCGCTGGTCGAGCGCGATCTCGACATCCTGGTGCCGATGGCGCGCGAACGTCTTGTCCAGGTATTCGTCTCGGTCAATTCGCTGGACAACCAGCTGGCGGCGAAACTCGAACCGCGCGCCAGTGCTCCGCACCGGCGGATCAAGCTGATCCGCACGCTGGCTGAGGCCGGTGTGCCGGTCGGCGTGCTGGTGGCGCCGATCATCCCGGCCCTGAACGATCGCGACATGGAGGCGGTGCTGGCGCAGGCGGCCGATGCCGGCGCACGTTGCGCCGGTTACACCACGCTGCGCCTGCCGCACGAGCTGAAACAGCTGTTCCGTGAATGGCTGGCGCTGCACGCACCACAGCGCGCCGAACATGTCATGAGCCTGCTGCAGCAGATGAATGGCGGACGCGACTACGACAGCAACTTCGCCACCCGCATGCATGGCCAGGGCGTGTTTGCGGACCTGTTACGTCGTCGCTTCGAGGTTGCCTCGCGCAAGCACGGCTTCGGTCGCACACGCGAACTGCAACTCGACACCACGCGTTTCATGCCGCCCCGAAAACCCTCGCCGCAAGGGGATTTGTTCTGAGATCCCGTCCAAAGCCCCCGTTGAACGCAAAACCGCCGACGTTGAGCGCCGGCGGTTCGTGTTCCTACTTCCAGTTTGATTCGTTGCCGGTGCTACTTACTCCGACGCCGGCAGGTATTTCGCGAACCAGCCCAGTGCACGTTGCAATACATCGCGCTGGTGCGCGGGATCGACAAAGTGGTGGCCTTCATTCGGATAGACCACCAGCGAGGTCGGCACGTTCTGCGCGCGCAGCGCGTGCCAGAACTCGAACGATTGTGGCGCCGGACATTCGGCATCGCGGTCGCCGACCACCACTAATGTCGGTGTCTTCACCTGCTTGATGAAGTTGATCGCCGAGCTCTTCGCGTAGACCGCCGGATCGTCATACACGCTGGCACCGAAGAACGTCGGCATCCACTGGTCGATCAGATTCTGACCGTAATAGCTCTGCCAGTTGGCGATGCCCGCGCCAGCCACAGCGGCGTGGAAGCGCTGGGTCTGGGTGACCGCAAACATCGTCATGAATCCGCCGTAGCTCCAGCCGGTGAGCCCGAGCCGCTTGTCGTCGACGGGTAGTTTCTTTTCCACCGCATCGATGCCGGCAAGCACATCACGCAGATCGCCGTAGCCAAAATCGCGACGGTTCGCCTGCACAAATTTCTCACCCTGGCCGTAGCTGCCGCGCGGGTTCGGCATGAACACGAAATAGCCCAGCGCGGAGAAGGGCGCACTGCCGTAGCCCACGCTTGGCCAGCGCGGAATTACCGCACTCGACGGACCGCCATGCACGCTGACGATCATCGGGTACTTCTTCGTTCCCTGGTGGTTCTGCGCATCGTAGTCGGTCGGATACAGCAGCCAGCCCTGCACATGGAAACCTTCGTTGTTCCACTCCACCGACTCGGCCTTGCCCCACGCCGGTTTGAGTCCGGCGTTGAAATGGGTGACGGCGGCTGGCGCGACGCTGCCAAGCGGGCCGGCATATACCTCTGGCGCAGCCGCGTATGAGCTTTCCACGTAGGCCACGCGCTGATGATCGCGTGACAACGCCAGCGCCATGTCTGCGCTGCCGTCGCCGATGCTGGCTGGCACACTGAACAGCGTGCGTTCGATCGAGGCCGCGTCAGCGTCGACATGATATTCGGCAACCTCGCTTTGCCCATTCGCCACCTGGCTCACCAACATCTGTTGCAGGCCGCTCCAGGTCAGCCAGGACGGTGTGACATGGATGCCGGGAGTGAGATCGACGGCAGCTTGGCCACCGCTGGTCGACACCACATAGATGTCGCCGCCGGTGGAACCCTGATCGCTCATCAGGCCGCCGATGAAGGCAATCCGTGAAGCATCCGGCGACCAGCGCGGCAAGGCGATCTGCAGGCCGTGCAGTGATCCGTTGCTGCCGGCCGGATCAACCAGCACCGTTGCGCTGGCATCGGCCTGAGCCGGCTGCACGTAGAGTTTGGCGACCCACCAATTGTTGTCACCCGGTGGTGGCGCGGCGGTATAGGCGATACGGTCGCCATCCGGCGACCAGTCGAATTCGTAGGCGTAGGTTCCGGCTGGCGTCAGCTCGCGCAAGGTGCCGCTACTGATCTCCAGACTGGCGACGCGTTGCACTTCGACGCCCTCCACGCCCACTTCACCGGCAGCGGGCTTCGCCGCGTACAACGCGCTGGCATGACGAGTGGCATCGGGCACATACAGAAAGCCGAGCGACTTGCCATCGGCGGTCCATTGCAGCGCACGTGCATAACCCTTGAGTTGCGCCAGGCGCGTGGGCGCGCTCGCGCTCGCGGTGTCGGCGAGATAGATGTCGGTCTGCATCACCTTCGTGCTGGTCGGATCGCTGCCGCAGTCGGACACGAAGGCCAGATGATGCGAATCGGGCGCCCAGGCGACGCCGGATTCCGCGCACGTGCCCGGCTTGGTCGCGGCGCTCACGCTGTGGACATGGCTGCCATCGGCCGCCGCGACTTCAATCGCCGCCTTGCCCTCGCGCTGGGTTACCCAGGCCAGTTGCTTGCCATCGGGCGAGATCGCCACGGCCTCGACGAAGCGCACCTTGCCCAGTTGCCCCAGCAGGTGCTCGATGCGTGGATCGACGCTGGCCGGCGCGGCAAACGCGCTGGGCAGCCACACTGCAGCCAGCAGCAAGGGAACGGACAAAGGCGAGCGTTTCAACATGGAGCAACTCCGACGTGCAGGTGAGCGTGCACGCTAGCAGCTTGATTCGTCGTGATCCAAGTGCAGGAGGGCATTGGTGCTGGAGGAGCCAGCGCGCGATGGATGACCGGCCGGCTCGACGGAGACCTTCGGGCAGCGCGAGCCTCGGCGACTCATCGGAGTTCCCCTGGAACCCTCGTCATCCCTGCCTTCGCAGGGATGACGAGCTGTGTTGTTTCGAGGTGAGCTGGTGACGAGCGAAAAAAGCAGGGTTTTCGGAGCCTATCTCAAGGCACTGGAGCGAGTGCGGCCTGCCGTGCCGCAGCCATCGCAGCGAGCTTGGCGCGGATCGTTGGAATCGCCGCCAACGCGGCTTTCTCGCCTTCGAGGATGGCCTGGTTCTTCTGCTCGAAATCAGTCGCGCCGATATTGCCGACGCTGGGTCGTATCACGACATCGGCGCGCGCTGTTTCCTGGCGACCCAATTGCTGGCCCATGATCGCGATCGACTGGCCGAGGATGTTCACCATGCCCTCCGGGTTGATGCCGCTGGGCTTGGTCGAGATATCCACGGCAATCACGAAGTCGGCGCCCAGTTGTCGTGCGGCATCGACGGGTACCGGGCTTACCACGCCGCCATCGACATAGTGCTTGCCGCTGATCTCGGTGGGCTCGAATACGCCGGGAATGCTGGAGGAGGCGCGCACGGCCTGCCCGGTATTGCCGCGTACGAACACGGTGCGTTGGCCGGTTTCCAGCTGCGTCGCCACCGCCGCGAACGGCAGCTTGAGATTTTCGATCGATCGCTGACCGACCAGTTGATTGACGTAGTCCTGCAATTTGCGACCCTGCACCAGACCACCGGAAAACAGCCGCACATCACGGATATTCGAAGCGTCCAGTGAAAACGCCTGCTCCTGCAGCTGGAACGGATCCATGCCGCTGGCGTAAAGCGCGCCGACCACGCTGCCGGCACTGGTGCCAGCCACCACATCAGGATGGATGCCGCTGGCCTCCAGCATCTTGATCACGCCGATATGGGCAAATCCTTTGGCCGCGCCGCCGCCCAGTGCGAGGCCGATTTTCAGCTTCACGGGTGCAGGCGCCGGTACCACCGGTGGCGTGATGGGCGGCGGCGTGGGTTTGCTGCCACCAAAGCACGCGCTCAGTGCGAGCGTGGCAAACAGTGGCAAGAGCTGGCGGCGGAAGGACATCGGTCGTATCGCCCGGATCGTGGTGGTTGGGTAGCGAGTCTATGCGTGAAGCGTGGCGCTACCGGGGCGCGGTTCGGGCAGCGCTCTCGTTCTCGCTTCGCTCCCCCTGCGTGCAGGGGGAGGTTGGAAGGGGGTAAAGCTCTTGATCTTCATGGCCAAGAGCGACCCCACCCCAGCCCTCCCCTGCAAGCAGGGGAGGGAGCAAACCCGCGAGGAGGGAGGGAGCAAGGCAGGTCAGCTCTGCGCGCCGTCGGCTTCCAGGTGGTAGTGGGTGGCGATCTCCACTTCCTTCTTCGAGCCAAGGAACACGGGCACGCGCTGGTGCAGCTTGGACGGCTGGATGTCCATGATGCGTTCGCGCCCGGTGGTCGCCGCACCGCCGGCCTGCTCGATGATGAACGCCATCGGATTGGCTTCGTACATCAGCCGCAACTTGCCGCCCTGCTGCAGGATCTTCGCATCCAACGGGTAATAGAACACGCCGCCGCGGGTCACGATGCGGTGCACGTCGGCGACCATCGAGGCGACCCAGCGCATGTTGAAGTCCTTGCCGCGCGGGCCGGTCGTGCCGGCCAGCAACTCACCGACATAGCGCTGCATCGGCGCCTGCCAGTGGCGCTGGTTCGACATGTTGATGGCGAACTCGGTCGCTTCCTCGGGAATCCGGATACCGCGCCGGCTCAGCATGAAGCTGCCGACCTCGCGCTCCAGCGTGAACTCGTGGGTGCCGTGGCCGAACGTGAGTACCAGCACGGTGGCCGGGCCATAGACCACGTAGCCGGCGGCCAGCTGCTCGGTGCCCGGTTGCAGAAAGTGCTCGACCTTCGGCTCGGTGACATCGTCCGGACAACGCAGGACCGAGAAGATCGTGCCGACCGAGATGTTCACATCGATGTTCGAGCTGCCGTCCAGCGGATCGAACAGCAGCAGATGGTTGCCCTTCGGATAGCCGTCGGGAATCTGCTGCGGGTCTTCCATTTCCTCCGATGCGCAGGCGGCGAGGTGACCACCCCAGGCGTTTGCCTCCAGCAGGATTTCATTGGAGATCACGTCCAGCTTCTTCTGCGCCTCGCCCTGGATATTCATGCTGAGCGCATCATCGCTGCCGGCCATGCCTAGCACGCCGCCAAGCGCACCCTTGTTGGTGGCCACCGCGATGCGCTTGCAGGCGCGTGCGACCACTTCGATCAGCAGCGAAAGTTCGGCGTTGATATGGCCGGCGCGGCGTTCCTCGATCAGGAACTGGATTAGCGAGATGGGCTTTGTGGCGGGCTTCATGGTGGGTCCGAGGCAGATGAATGGCGCATTGTCCCGGCTCCAGCTGAACCGCGCCAGCTGTGTATGGGCAGGAGACCGGACACCGCCCCGGAAATGGCCGCGACGCTGCCCCCTGCTGACAGCACGTTGGCAGCAGCGGGTGCGCATGCTGTACCTCCATAGCGGAGGGATACGACATGCGCGATACGGTTTACTTCCTGGTTTTTGACGGCTTTGCCGACTGGCAGGCCGCGCTGACGCTATGCGAGATCCGGCGCCCGGGCGACTGGCGGGTGCAGACCGTGGGTTTTTCGATGGCGCCGGTGGTGTCCATGGGCGGCCTCACGGTGCAGCCTGACCTGCCGCTGGCGCAGATCGACTTTGCCCAGGCAGCACTGCTGATCGTGCCTGGCGGTCACCTGTGGCTGCGCGGTGAGGGAGAGCCCGCGGTGGCAGCGATTCGCCATCTGCATGCGACGGGTACAACAGTGGCCGGTATCGACAGTGGTGTGCTGGCGCTGGCGCGCGCGAGCTTGCTCGACGACTGCCGCCATACCGGCAACTGGCCCGGCCAGATCGACAGCCAGGTGTCCGGCTATGCCGGCACCGGGCAGTACGAGCCGGACGAGCTGGCGGTGAGCGACGGCGGCACGATCACCGCCAGTCACCTCGGCAGCGTGGAGTTTGCGCGCGAGGTGATCCACGCACTCGACCTGTATGGCCCGAGCGACCGCGAGCACTGGTTCCGTCTCTACAAGCACGCCATTCCACCGCCGTTTTTCGTCGGCGAGAGCGCAACGCTCGCAACGGCTTGAGGAGAGCAGCATGAATCGCTTGATCGATCGCGTCTTGCAAGCCTATCGGCCGTTGTATCAGTGCGGCCAGTTGCTGGATGGCCAGTACCGACTGCCGCATGTCTCCCTCGATAGTGAGAGCTCTGGTAACGAGGCGACCGTCAGCGCGAACCTCAACCATCCGCGTCGTCGCGTGTTGATCGCAGCGTTGGCGGCGGCGGCGGTCGGCCTCGTCGCCCGCTTTGATGTCGCCGTCGCCGAGCCCACCACAGGAATGCCCGTGACCAAGCCCGCACCGCACGAACCCTCGCATGATTTCGACTTCTTCTTCGGCCGCTGGAAGGTGCACAACCGGCGCCTGAAGGAACGCCTCGCCGGCAGCACCGAATGGGAGGAGTTCGACGCGCTGCAGGAGTGCCGGCCGATCCTCGGCGGCATGGGCAACCAGGACGAGTTCGTCACCGACGCGTTCGGGGACAGCCACTTCATCGGCATGACGATGCGCCTGTTTGATCCGAAGGCGCGCGTATGGAGCATTTACTGGGTCGACAACCAGCGAGTGGCGCTGGAGCCACCGGTGCTGGGTCGTTTCGAGCATGGCGTAGGAACGTTTTATGGACGCGACGAATTCAAGGGTAGGCCCATCCTCGTGCGCTTCGTATGGACGGCCGACGCCGAGCACCCGCGCTGGGAGCAGGCGTTCTCGATCGACGATGGCCATAGCTGGGAGGTCAACTGGGTGATGACCATGCAGCGGCTGACCTGACCCTCTCATACCAACATCGGAGTACGACGCCATGAAGAAGACCTACCTCGGCAGCTGCCATTGCGGTGCGGTTCGCATCGAAGCGGACATCGATCTGGCCGCCGGCAGCGGCAAGTGCAACTGCTCGATCTGCAGCAAGACCCGGCAATGGAGCGTGATCGTGAAGCCGGACGCGTTCCGCCTGCTCGCCGGTGAAGGGGAACTTGCCGACTACCAGTTTGGCTCGAACAGCATGCATCACCTGTTCTGCCGACACTGCGGCGTGCGTCCGTTCGCGAGTGGCCACCTCGATGTTCTCGGGGGAGAGTTCTACAGTGTGAATCTGGCTTGCCTCGATGACGTCGAGCCAGCGGCACTGATCGAGGTACCGGTGCATTACGCCGACGGTCGCCACAACAACTGGCAGTCGCCGCCCGCCGAGACGCGGCATCTGTAGATCACGCAGACTTAGCGAGGAGACTCCCATGGACACGCCCACGAAACCGAAAGTCACTTTTTTCCACGCCCCACAAAGCCGCTCCGGCGGCACCCGGGCCCTGCTCGAAGAGCTCGGTGCCGACTACGACCTGCATGCGCTGAACTTCAAGACGGGCGAGCAACGCAAGTCCGCGTACCTGGCCATCAATCCGATGGGCAAGGTGCCGGCGATCCGTCATGGCGATGCGTTGATTACCGAGCAGCCGGCGGTGTTCATGTATCTGGCCGATCTCTATCCCGAGGCGAAGCTGGCGCCACCGATCGGCGACCCTCTGCGTGGGCCGTACCTGCGCTGGCTGGTGTTCTACGGTTCCTGCTTTGAGCCGGCCTTGATCGACCGATCGATGAAGCGGGAAGCCGCGGCCCCGTCCACGTGCCCGTATGGTGATTTTGACACCATGCTGAAGACGCTGACCGATCAGCTGGAAAAGGGACCGTACCTGCTTGGCGACACCTTCAGCGCGGCTGACGTGCTATGGGGCAGCGCACTCAACTGGACCACCATGTTCAAGCTGGTGCCGGAGCTGCCGGTGATCCGCGCCTACATCGATCGGGTGATCACGCGACCGGCCATGCAGAGGGCCGCGGAAAAGGATGCCGAGCTCGTGGCGTCGCAGGCGGCGTGACCGGCACGGCAGCGAGTTTCCGCGAAAGCCATGAGTCATCGAGTATCAGGTATCGGTCGCCCGCACCATGAAATCGTGGGAGGAGGGCTGGTGGTTGAGTTGGCATTACGGGCGAGCCGTGACGAACGGCGCTGGCCGTTGCAGCTCGTCTCGGCGATGATGCCGCGATGCGCCGCGCCGACCGCCTGTTCCTCATCATCCACGCCCTGCGTGGCCGTCGCACTGCGCTGCAGGCGCGCCAGCTTGCCGAGACGCTTGGGGTTTCCCTGCGCACCGTCTATCGCGACGTGGCGGACCTTCAGCTGTCCGGCGTACCGATCGAGGGCGAGGCCGGGGTCGGCTACGTGCTGCGCAAAGGTTCGGATATCCCGCCGCTGATGTTCAGCGCCGACGAACTTGAAGCTCTGGTGGTCGGCACGCGCTTCGTGCGCGCGTTCGCTGGCGCGAAGCTCGCTGAAGGCGCACAGACCGCGCTGATGAAAATCGAAGCGGTGCTGCCACCGGAGCTGCGTGAGCGTTCGGCACGTACGCGTATCTACGCGCCGATCTGGCGCGACGAATACAAACTCGCGTTTGCCGCCCGGATCGATCGGCTGCATGCGGCGATCGAGACGCACCAGGTATTGCAGCTGGCCTATCGCGACGAGGCCGGCAACGTCAGCACGCGCGAGGTCGAGCCGCTGTGCCTGGCGTTCTGGGGCGGTAAGTGGACGCTGGGCACGTGGTGCCGCCTGCGCGAGAATTTTCGCAACTTCCGTCCCGACCGCATCGATGAAGTCGCCGAAACCGGCGAGCTGTTCGATGAACTCGAAGGCCGTAATCTGGACGCCTATCTGCGGGCGATGCGCGGCTACTACGCGGGCATGGAATAACCCGATAGCGCGACCTGGCGCATGCTACGGTCCCATCGCCGCTCAGGCTCGGGTACGCTCGGCCATACCGCATCTGTCCAAAGGCTAGTGCCATGTCGTCTGGTGTTCCTCATCCACTGCTGTCGATCGCTCCCGCCAAGCTGCGACCCACCCAGTTGACCGTGGGCAAGGCCGAAGTCGCCGCCAAGCGCGCAGAGTGGGAAAAGCTCGGCCGGAAGAAGCGTCGGGAACTGCTCGGGGCGCACTGCTTTCCCGGCGTGCTGGGACCAAAGCATCGGGTCTATATAGTCGACCACCATCATCTTGGCCTCGCGCTGCTGCAGGAAGGTGTCAAAACCGTACCGGTGATCATCCGGCGCGACTTTTCCTGGCTGGAACCCGCGGTGTTCTGGCGCACGATGGAATTCAATCGCTGGGCGCATCCCTATGACCAGCACGGCAACCGCACCGACTACGACGCGATGCCGGCGAGCCTTGGCGGGATGGTGGACGATCCCTATCGCACACTCGCTGCACGCATACGCATGGTCGGTGGTTTCGCCAAGGACGCGATTCCGTACGCGGAGTTTCCATGGGCGGATTTCTATCGCCGCCAGCTCAAGCTGCCGGGCGGCAAGATCACGGCAAAGGTAATGCAGCAGGCATTGTTGCTGGCGCACAGCCATGACACGGCGTACCTGCCGGGCTGGAGCGGGACGACCGAATGAGCGCGAGCCCGGCAACTGCGGTCACCCAGGGTTCCACCCTCGGCGTCGACGTGCTCGCCGGGGTGTCGATCGCCGGCCTGTTGCTGCCCGAGGCGGTGGCGTATTCGGGCATTGCGGGGCTGCCGCCGCAGGCCGGTGTCATGGCACTGCTCGCTGGCCTGGTCTGCTATGGATTGCTTGGCCGCAGTCGCTACGCGATTGTCTCGGCCACTTCGTCCTCGGCCGCGGTACTGGCCGCCGGCACGCTTGCGCTGGCTGGCCCGGAAGGCGCGGCTCGTGCGGCCGTCGCGGCGACCTTGGTCCTGTTCACCGGTGGCTGTTTTCTGCTGGCTGGCGCAGCGCGTCTCGGCGGGTTGTCGAACCTGATCGCGCGACCGGTGCTGCGCGGCTTCACGTTCGGCCTGGCCTGCGTGATCGCGCTGAAGCAGCTGCCGAATCTGTTCGGATTGCCGCCCCTGCACGGCGACTTCGTACCACTGTTGCTGCTGCGTCTGCTGCAGTCCGCCGGGACGCTGCAGCTGGCCACCATGGGTACCGGTGTGGTCGCTTTGCTGCTGTTGTTCCTGTGTGAGCGGGTGCGCCGTTTGCCTGGCAGCCTGCTGGTGATCGTGCTGGGTGTGGCGGCTTCCGGCTGGCTGGCGCCGCACGGCGTGACGCTGATCGGTGCCATCGACCTCACGCCGGCATGGGTGCTGCCGACGTGGCCGTCCAGTGGTCAGTGGCTGCCCAGCATCGAGTTGGCGGCGGCGTTGCTGCTGGTACTGTATGCGGAGTCGTACGGCGCGATCCGCGCGTTTGCGCTGAAGCATGGCGATCCGGTGGATGCGAACCGCGACCTGCTGGTACTCGGCTTGTCCAATGTGGTGTCCGGCCTGTTGCACGGGATGCCGTTGGGCGCGGGCTATTCCGGCACCTCGGCGAACGAGGCGGCCGGCGCGCGCTCGCGGTTGGCCGGGCTGGTCGCCGCCGGCAGCGTCCTGCTGATGGTGTTGCTGCTGCTGCGCTGGATCGAACGCATTCCCGAACCGGTGCTGGCGGCGATCGTGATCCACGCGGTCAGCAAGTCGTGGCGGCTGGCGGTGTTCAAGCCATATCTGCAATGGAAACGCGACCGGCTGGTGGCCTTGGCCGCGGTACTCGCGGTGCTCGCGATCGGCATCCTCAACGGTCTGCTGGTGGCGATCGCGTTCAGCCTGGCGATGCTGTTGCGCCAGCTCGCCACGCCGCGCATCAGCGTGCTCGGCCAGTTGGGCAGCAGCCATGATTTTGTCGACGTCGCGGAACATCCGCGTGCGCATGAGCGGTCCGGGATGCTGATCCTGCGACCGGGGGAACCGCTGTTTTTCGCCAACGTGGAGTCGATCCTGGCGCTCGCGCGACAGCGGGTCGAAGAGCATGGCGGCACCCAGGTGGTGGTGCTCAGCCTGGAGGAGTCGTCCGATCTGGACAGCACTGCGCTGGAGTCGCTGGCAGACTTCGCGAGCTGGCTGTCCGCTCGTGACATTGCGTTGCGTGTGGCACGATTGAAGGATGCCGTGCGCGCGTTGCTGCAGCGCGTGGCACTACCCGAACTGCCGTCGTCGGCATTGAATTTCTGGAGCGTGGAGGATGCCGTCATGGCCCCCACCAAGACACCATTGGCAAGAGGATCTGCGGAGTGAACAAGACAATGAGAAGCGCGTGGCTGGGGCTGGCTGCACTGACCTTGGCCGCGCCGGTATGGGCAGCGCAGGACACCGATGCGCGCTTCAAGCAGCTCTACACCACAGAGTGGGCCTGGCGCACGGGCCAGGCCGGAGTCAGCGCATCGGGCGAGTCGCAGCCGAACAATGGCCGACTCGACGACGTGGACGCGGCCAGTCAGCAGCAGCGGCTGGATTATTGGCAGCACGTTTTCAAACAGCTCGGCGACATCGATGTTGCGCAGCTGTCGCCGGCCAACCGCATCAACTACGCCGTCTATCGCGATCAGATCGCCAATTTCGTGGCCGACCAGCGCTTCAAGAACTGGCAGATGCCGTTCAACAGCGACTCGGCGTTCTGGTCCGATATCGGCGATGACCTGGGCGACCAGCCGCGTACGGCGGACGACTATAAGAAATACCTGGATCATCTCCAGCAGATCCCGGCCTATATCGATCAGCAGATCGCGAACATGCGCGCGGGTCTCCAGCGCGGTTTCAGCGTCCCTCGTGCCGTGCTCGCCGGTCGCGATGTTTCGATCGCCGCCGTTGCCGAGCAGAAGGATCCCACCCAGAGCGGCTTCTATGGGCCGTTCAAGCAGCTGCCTGCGTCGATTCCGGCCGATCAGGCGCAGGCGTTTCAGGGACAGGCCCTGCAACGCATCCGCGACGACGTGATTCCGGCCTACGCGAAGCTGCTCACGTTCTTCCGCAACGAATACGTGCCGCAGGCGCGCACCACGCTGGCCGCCGAGGCTCTGCCGGACGGCAAGGCCTACTACCACCAGCAGATCCACGAATACACCACGCTGGACATGAGCCCTGACGCGATCCACCAGATCGGTCTCGATCAGGTGGCGAAGATCCATGCGCAGATGCTCGACACGATGAAGCAGACCGGCTTCAAGGGCAGCTTCCCCGAGTTCCTGCAGTTCCTGCGTTCCGACCCGCAGTTCTATGCCAAGACACCGGACGAGTTGCTGATGCGCAGCGCATGGGTGGCCAAGCGGGTGGACGGCCAGCTGTCGAAGCTGTTCGGTCATCTGCCGCGCGAGCGCTTCACGATCGAGCCGGTGCCCGCCGACATCGCGCCGTACTACACCTCAGGCCGCGGTGGTCCGGACGTCTACCTGGTCAACACCTACGACCTGCCGTCGCGGCCGTTGTACAACATGCCCGCGCTGACCCTGCACGAGTCCTATCCAGGCCATGCGCTGCAGCTGGAGCTGGCCGAAGAGGATCACAGCCAGCCCGCGTTCCGCCGCAACGGCTATATCTCTGCTTATGGCGAAGGCTGGGGCTTGTATTCGGAATACCTCGGCAACGAGATGGGCATCTACCAGACGCCCTATCAGCACTTCGGTTTCCTGACCTACCAGATGTGGCGCGCCTGCCGGCTGGTGGTCGATACCGGCATCCACCATCTCGGCTGGACGCGCCAGCAGGCGATCGACTATCTGACTGTGAATACCGCATTGTCCTCGCGCGAGATCGCCAACGAAGTGGACCGCTACATCAGCTGGCCAGGGCAGGCACTGTCGTATGAACTGGGCTATCTGAAGATCCTGGACCTGCGCGCCAAGGCGGAAAAGGCGCTCGGTCCGAAGTTCGACGTCCGCCACTTCCACGACACCGTGCTGTCCACCGGCTCAGTGCCGCTGCCCGTGCTGGAACAGCGCATCGACCGCTTCATTGCCGACGGCGGTCCGGAGCCGGACTTCAGTTCCGACGGTGCAAAAGACGGCAACGCGCCATAACCATCGATGCCCTGGCTAGCCGGGTGAGATACCGGTTGGCTCAGGGTTTGGCTGCATCCGCCTTGCCGGTTTCCGCATAGCGCTGCAGCCGATCGAGTTGTTGCATCAGTACCGAGTCCACGCCAGCGGCAAGCTTGTCCAGGCCGCTGCCGCTGGCGCCATTCACCCGGTACTCGAAGTTCAGTGTGCTGCCGTCACCGGTCGGTTTCAGGGTAAACGTCATCACGCCCTGCACGGCCATCCCTTGCAGGGGTCCCAAACCGCCCTGCAGGCGCAGCTGGTGATCCCTGATCGCTCCCAGCACCTGCATGTGCTGCACGCTGTTTTCGCCCCATCGCTCGCAGAAGCAGCCGCCAGCCTCGGGCTTCAAGCTGAGATTGGCTGCGTTGCCCGACCAGGTGTGTTCGCTGTCCCACCAATGTGCCACGTCGGAGAGTGCTGTGTAGGTCCTGGCGGGCGTGGCATGCAGCACCCGGCTGTCCTGGATCAGCAAGTTGTCGGAGGCGGCCTGCTTCACCGCGGCCTGGCTGAGCGCAGGCGCAAGGGCTAGCAGGACGAACACCAGGAAGGTTGGCACACGCATGACATGGGCTCCCTTGGTCAGGAGCCCCTTTTTACCATGCCAACGTGACCGTGGCTCGTTTGATCAAAAACTGCAGAAGTGGAGTACAATCTCATTTGACTTCATAAGGAGAGTTTCGTATGTCGGCCCGTCTGCTGCCCGAAACCGCTCCCGCCCAGGCACTGGGTGGCCCTGCACTGCGCGCGTTCTTCCAGCTGGCCGAGCACTGGAAGCTGCGCATCGCCGACCAGCGCAAGTTGCTTGGCGATCCGCCGGAATCGACGTTCTACAAGTGGAAGCGCCAGCAGGATGGCTTGCTTGGTCGCGATACGATCGAACGGATCAGCTACTTGCTCGGCATCTGGAAGGCACTGCAGATCCTGTTCCCAGATCCGCCGCAGGCCGATGCGTGGCTGCACAGGCCGAATCAGGCGCCGTTGTTCGGCGGTCAATCCGCACTGGAACGCATGCTGTCGGGCAACGTCGCCGACCTGTTCGTCGTGCGCCAGTACCTGGATGCGCAGCGCGGCTGAACGGTGACTGCTAAAACTGTCGCAACCGGCGACACAGCCCGTTGCGATGATGCGTCGCGTGCACGGCACAAGCGACCTCGGTCGCGACGGCCTTCGGTGCAGAGCTTGAGTTCACTGGAGGCCCGATGCCGACCGATCTGCCACCGCTCAAACGCATCCGCTGGAACCAGATTTATCGCATTGTGCCGAGCCGGTTTCCGCCGGTGGGCGTGTTCGACCGCATTGCCAATCCAGCCGATCTCGACGCCGTATTCGCGATCGAGGCGCTGACCAACCCGCGTCTGCGCGAGGAGGCTGGCGCACTGAAACTGGTGCCGAAGGAACACCGCATCAGCGGCCCCGGCTCGACGCCGGTGATGGCCGCGTTTACCCATCTCAACCCGGAGGGCAGTCGCTTTTCCGACGGCAGCTGGGGGGTGTTCTATGCCGCGCACAACGTAGCGACCGCGGTGGAAGAAACCGTCTATCACCGTGAACAATTCCTCGCCGCCACCGCGGAGCCGGCATGCGAAATCCAAATGCGTTGTTACCGCAGCAGTGTCGACACCAAGCTGCACGACCTGCGCGGCGGTTGGCCTGCCGCGCACGACCCGCACAGCTACGTGGCCAGCGTCGCGCTCGCCCGCGAACTGCATGCTGCCGGTTCCAGCGGTATCGCTTATGACAGCGTGCGCCACCTCGGAGGTGAATGTCTTGCCGCTTTCTACCCCGACGTGGTCGCCCCCTGCGTGCAGGCGCAACACCTGATCTATCGCTGGGACGGCACGCGCATTGAGCAGGTGCTGGAAGTGAGCGAGCTCAAGCGGCCGAAGCCGGACAAGACCTAGCGCAAAGTCATGCGATTTAACTCGAGGGGTTCCGCGGAAACCTCTATCCGAAATGGTGCCCGACAAGTAGCCAGGCCACCAAAGCAGAAACTCTGCATCTAGACTAAGGCTTGTTTCCGATCCAAGCCGCCGCAACCCAACACTGGAATAGCGCACACATGAAAAATTTCCCACTGGGCGGCGCCACTGGCCTCCCTGGAAGCTTGTCCGTCTGGAAGATCGCCATCCCCGTTGCGATCGTCGTCCTGCTGCTGAATAGCGTCTTCGTGATCTCGCCCAGCGACGAAGCGGGCACGCGCTGGCTTGGTGGTACGCCGATGACGGCAGCGCCACTTACCACGGGCATGCACTTCAAGGTCCCGTTCTTCGAGGATGTCGACCGCATCCAGACGAGCCGCTCCGTCTACACGCTCAATGCTTTGGACGTCTATACCAATGACAACCAGAAAGTCACCATCGACGTAAGCATCATCTACCAGATTCCCAGCGCGGCCGTGATGAACCTGCTTTACCACGTGGGGCGAGCGGGCAACTTCGATATCGACGCCACGATTCTGCCGGTTGTGAGGGATCGTGCGCTGGCCGCCTTTGCCCAGTACAACACACTGACCATCTCCGACCAGCGCTCGCAGATCACAGCCCAGATGAGGAAGGATGTCAGCGAAGCTCTGCGGCGACTGTTCAACGTAGAGACGATTGACGTGCAGCTTACCGGTATCCACTACTCGCCGGTGTTTGATCAGTCGATCGAGGAGGCGGTGCGCGCGAAGAACCTCGCCGTTCAGGCCGAGAACACGGTGGCGCAGAAGAAATTCGAAGGCCAGCAGAAGACCGTCACGGCATCCGCCGAAGCCCAGGCAGCGGTCGAGCGCGCCAACGGTGAAGCACAGGCCATCGTCCTGCAGGCGGATGCGCAGGCCAAGGCCATCGCATCCGTGGGCAATGCCCTCAAGACCAACCCCGACTATGTCCACTTCTACGGCATGCAGCGCTGGAACGGCATCCTGCCGCAGGTCGTCGGAGCCGGATCGATACCAATGATTGACCTGCACACAGGCGCCGCCAAGTAGTCACGGTGTCGACATCGTGGTGCCGTGGGCGACCCCGTCGCTCACGGCGACGTGACGAGGCATCACGCCAGCTCGCGGGCAGCGCCGGTCTTTCATTCGAAGCACATCGCGCGTGCGCTACTCTGTGGAAGACCATGCTGCATGGTCACGAACACGATGTCGTCCGAATTGTTCAGCCGGAATGCGTGGCCTGTCGGATAGATGCCTGAGCCAGAATCAGCCCGCCTCGGGATTCCGACGTGCGAGGAGATGCCATGAACACAGTGCGCGCAGGAGCCCAGGCCCCGAGGCTGTTGGAGGTACTAGGTATCGACGAGATGGAGGAACGTACCTACAGCGTTCTTCTATCTCATCGGTTGGCGACGACGGAAGATATCGCCAGCCAGCTTTCCCTGTCACCGCGCAAAGCGCAGCGGCTGCTCGACAGCATCGAGTCCAAAGGGCTGGCATCCCACTCACCTGAGCGGCCGCGACGATACATCGCCGCCTCGCCGGAGCTCGCCATCGAAGCGCTGGCCAGTCAGCGCCAGGCCGATATTGAACGAGCGCGTTCGGCGATACCGGTGTTGAAGAAGCAGATCGCAAGTACAGCGGACACCCAGGAAAGCGAGCAGCTGGTTGAGCTCATCACCAGCCGCGCCGCGCTGGGCCAGATCGTGGTGCAGATGCTGCAAACCGTGCAGAGCGAAATCGTGGGCTTCCAGCGCGCGCCCACGCTGCAAATCCAGGGATTTCCATACGAAATGCCGCCGGATCTACGCATACGAACCATCTCCGATGCGGGGTATCTGGCATTGCCGGGTGCCTTGAACTCATTGCGCCTCGATATTGAAAAGGGTGAAGAGGCGCGTGTCTCCCCGACGTTACCGGTCAAGATGCTGATCGTAGATCGGCGCGTTGGCCTGGTTCCGTTGAATGTCGAAGATCAAGGTGGTCCCGTCATGTTGGTCCGCTCTTCCTCCTTGCTCGACTCGCTCTATGCGCTGTTCGAACTCACCTGGGAGCGATCGACGCCGATCGTTTTTACGCAAAGCGGCGAGATGAAAGCTGGAACGGCCGACTCGCGATTGTCGGACGCGGCTGAGCAAGTGATCCCGCTGTTGGCCGCAGGGCTCAACGATAAAGCAATTGCGTACGAGGCCGGGATGTCCACCACGACGCTCAATCGCCGCATTGGCGAACTCATGAAGAGTTTCGGCACGCGTACGCGATTCCAGCTGGGTTGGCGAGCAGCGATGGAAGCATTTCCACAGCAACCCGCCGCAGGCACGCGAAACAAGAAAAGGCCCCTGGGCGGCTGAAGTAGCCACGACATTGTGTTTTGGGCGCTGACCTGCCCTACACATCAACCGAACGAATGATTGGTTGATTTCTCCCAAGAGAGAGATCAACCAGTGTTTTCTATTGATACGTTCCCTGCTCGCGCCGATACTCGATCGCAATAGGGAAGGCGACTGATTGATGTCGACTGCATGAAGAGTCGATGACGCAATCAGCGCTGCAGCGAGGCGCTGCGGGGTTGGACTCATATCCGTCATTGCACGAAACGCAACTGCAACTAGTGGATCACGCCAAGTAGGGCAGCGGTTGAGTCTGCTGCCTAAATTCTGTCGCTCGCTGCGATAGTCGCACTCGGCGCAAGATTGCTCTCTCCTCAAATCGACATGACTCCCGACGCCCGCAGCGACGGGGCTTGGCTGTGCGCGCTTGTCGCGGCATGGGGCACGGATGCCAACGTTCAGTGATTCAACAAAACCATCCTCGCCCTTGGGCATCACTAACCCTGTGTGGATCAAATGAAACTCACGACGCTTCGTAACTCACCCGTTCCCGCGCTGGCCATGACCATATCGCTTGCACTCGCTGCGGCCGCGGTCATGTCTGCGCGCGCCACCGACATCTCGACCGGCGTGAGCGCTACGGTGGCCAACACCACTACGTTGCACCCTGGCGATGTCTTCACGGGCGTCCTCGCGCATACGCAACCCATGCATATCGTGGTCGCGCTGAAACTGCGCAACGGGGACGAGCTCGATGCTCTCGTCGCCGCGCACCAGACGCTGACGCCGGCACGGTTCTCGTCAGAACATGCGCCGACGCAAATGCAGGCCCAGGCGGTAGCGACTTACCTGAGCCAGATGGGTTTCAAGAACGTAGTGATCGCGCCCAACCACCTGCTGGTATCGGCGGATGGCACGGCTGGTACTGCGCAGGCGGCCTTTCAGACCTCGTTCGCCCGGGTGCAAACCAGGGATGGCCGGGTGGCCTTCGCCAACAATAGCGATGCGCATATGCCGACCTCGCTGCAGGATAGCGTGCTATCGGTGATCGGCCTGCAGAACGCGTATGTGGCGCATACCTTCGCGCAACGTGCGCAGGCGAAAACCCTTGCCGGCGCCGCCACCATCGCACCGCATGACCCCGTCCAATTCTCGTCGATCTATGGCGGGACCGGAGAACCCACCGCCGCGGGCGTCACCGTCGGCATCATTACCGAAGGCGACATGACTCAATCGGTCGCCGACCTGAATACATTCACTGCCAATAACGGCTTGGCAACAGTCAACACGCAGGTTATCTACATCGGCGCGGACAGTGGCGATACCAGCGGTAACGGCGAATGGAGTATCGATACCCAGGACATCATCGGCGCCAGCGGTGGCCAGGTGGGTCAGCTCATTCTCTACGCCACGCCGAGCCTGACCGACGCCGATTTGCTCGCTGACTTCAATGCAGCGGAGACGGCCAATGTCGCCAAGATCATCAACGTCTCCATCGGCGGATGCGAAACCGACACCAAGAACGACGGCACCGCAGCAGCGTCGGACCAGATCTTCGAACTTGCTGTCGCGCAAGGTCAGACATTCTCGATCGCAACAGGAGACCGCGGCTCCGACGAATGTCAAAACGGCGGCAACACACCGAGCTGGCCGGCGGACTCACCGTACGTCGTTGCCGTAGGTGGCACCACGCTGGATGCTTCCACCACGACGTGGAGCAGCGAAACTGTCTGGGTCGATGCCGGCGGCAGCCCGAGCACGTTCGAGCCGAAGCCGAGCTGGCAGAACGCGCTCGTTCCCGGCACCAAGCGCGGCCTGCCCGATATTGCGATGGACGCCGACCCGAACTCGGGTTCGGAGGTCTACGTCAATGGCGGGCTTGAACAATGGGGCGGCACCAGCCTGGCATCCCCGATCTTTGTCGGCCTGTGGGCACGCATCATCGCGATCAAGGGAACCACCATCGGCTTTGCTGCACCGTTGTTGTACCAGCTGCCGGTGGCCGACTTTCACGACATTACCGTTGGCAACAACGGCGGTGAAGTGGCCAAGGTGGGCTACGACTTCGCGAGCGGTCGTGGCAGCGTGATCCTCAGCGCCTTGGCAAGTCAGCTCGGCCAGCCCAGTCCGCTGGTCGCCAACTTCAGCGAGACCGCCAGCGGGCTGGGCGCCAAGTTCGTCGACAGCTCGACCGATAGCGCCGGCACGATCACGACACACGCGTGGAATTTCGGCGACGGCGGTACGTCCACCGCCGTCAACCCCAGCCATCTCTATCCCAGAGCGGGTGCCTACAGCGTCTCCGAGACGGTAAGCGACACCGCCGGTTACGTCATCGCCAAGACCACGACGGTGACGATCAAGTAGCAACGATCGCGGTTCGTCGCCGCGAAAGCGACGAACCGCAGATCTGACAGCGGGATGACCGACAACCACCTTGCACCGCTCTGAGCGGGACACGCGAGTGAGTTCGTGGTCCTCCCCCGAAACATGACTTTTCACACGAAGCAACTAGAGACAAACGACATGGCGATCCCGCAAGCCGGGGCACGCCATCACCGATGACGCGACTTGGGGTTTCATTTCATGATGGGGTTGGACATGCACACACAAACGAATGGCCGTCTAAACAAGACGCACCTCATCCCGACCCTCCCGGTCGCGCCCGTCACTCGCGCGATCCGCGCGGCCCTGGCCATTTCGGCCACCTTGCTGGCTCTAGGCGGCAGTGGTGTGGCGATGGCGCAGACTTGCGCCTTCACGGCGCCGACCACGGAAACGTGCGAGGGCGCATTCACGAGTACCTTGTCTACTCCCTCATCCTTCCCCCCTGTCACGGACCTCACCCTGGTGGTGGGCGACAGCGCGAACAGCGTGCCGACAAGCGTGACTCCCGCCGCCGGCCTGATGGGCATCGACGCCAACTGGGGTGGCAGCGTGGGCGTGACCAGCTACGCCGACATCACCACACAAGGGGCCGACGGCATCTTCGCCTACAGTGCGTCCACAGCGACGGTGAACAACCAGGGCAGCATCACCACTAACGTCACGGCCGCTGGCGCCAAGGCGATGGACGTCAATGCGTACGGCGACGTGAGCGTCGTCAACAACGGACCGGTCAACGCCTACAGTACCGGCGTTTACGACGTGACGGCGGTCAGTGCGATCTCGAATGACGGCAATGCCTTGGTCGACAATCAGGCTGTTGGCAGCATCACCGCGACCGCGCAGGATGGCAACGCGATTGCGGTCAGTGCGTATGCCTACGGTGCGACCACGGTCACCAATGAAGGCGCGATCACCGCCAGCTCGGTCAACGGTTACGCTGCGGGCATGGTTGTCCAAGCCGTCAATGGCAACGCTAGCGTGACCAACAGCGGCAACGTTACCGCGACATCCACCAACTATCAGGCTGTGGGCATCCTGGCCACCTCCAACAATGGTTACGCCTCGGTCATCAACTCCGGTTCGGTCACGGCGACCGGAGGGCAGGATCAGACGATCGGCATCGAGGCGTTGGGCCAGACGGGAAGCAGCGTCTATAACTCCGGTTCGGTCACCGCGACATCGGGTTCCGGCACCGCCATCGGCATCCTTGCGCAGACAGCCAATGGCAACGCCACGATCACCAATACCAGCAGCATTACAGTCACGTCCGGCTATAGCGCCGTGGGCCTGTCGGCGATCACGGCCAATGGTCAGGCGTCGGCGACGAGCTCCGGCTTCATGCAGGTCATCGGCCATGGCGGCCTGACGAGCGACATCCAGGCTTACTCCGCGGTGGGTAACGCCAACGCAAGCAACGCCGGTTTTGTGATTTCCGGTTCCTACGGCGGCAGCGCCGTGGGCGTGTCGGCCACCAGCGGTGATGGCGACGCTACCGCCAGCAATACATCCGCCGGTTACCTGCGCGTGGTGACGCCGGGTGGCGCCACCAACTACGCCACCGGTATTTCCGCCAAAACCTATAACGGTGATGCCACCGCCAGCAATGACGGCACCGTATACGCGTCGTCGACACTCGGCGTGGGCATCGGCATCAACGTCAGCGCCACAGGCGGCAATGCGACGGCGACCAACACAGGAAACATCCAGGCATTAAACTCGCTGTTCGCCAATGTCCGTGGCATCCAGGCGATTTCTTCCAGCGGTGAGGTCAACGTCACCAACTCCGGCACCATCAGGGCGTATTCACACCAGGTTCTGGGTTATCCGTTTTCGATCACCAGCGTGCTGGGCATCGGCGCGCAGAGTTACAGCGGCACCACCGTGACCAACGCCGGCAGCATCAGCGCCACCGGCCCGTGGAAAGCCTACGGCGTGGAAGCGATTTCCCTGTACGGCGACACCCAGGTGACCAATACCACCAGCGGAACGATCTTTGCCAGCGGCCTCAGGGCGGTCGGCGTCGTGGCCGACGTCGGCTATGGCACCACGTACCAGGCGGTGGTCAACAACGGCGGCAGCATCCATGTCAGCCAGGTTGGCAACTGCGACTGCAATCCTGGTTTCGTTGCCGATGGCGTTGGTATCGCTGCCTTCTCCGACTTTGCCGGTGGCGTCGCGGTCAACAACACCGGCAGCATCATCGTCACCACTCAGAATGGCGCGTATGGCATCAGTGCCCGCACCTACAACGATGCGGCGATCGTAAATAACTCCGGCACGATTGCCGTCGGAACCACCGGTTATGGTGCCTCCAACTTCGGTATCGCTGCGGAAAGCGCGTACGGCAGCGTCTCCATCGTCAACTCCGGCAAGGTGTCCGTTGCGACCGGGTTGCTGATCGGAGCGGGCGCCTATGCGCTCAATGATGTCATCGGCATCTACGGTCACACCGGGCGACACCACCTCGTGGGCTACGGCGCCGGTTACTACGGTGCCGGGGATACCAACATTACCAATACGGGCGATGTCAGTATTACCGCCACCCGCGAAGGCACCGGCATCTACGCGGTTGCCGAGTACGGGTCTGCCCTCGTCAACAATTCGGGTCATGTCGTTGTCAACGACACCTTTGGTGGCGCCGGTATCGTGGTCAGAACCGGGCTCAATGGTTACACCACCGTGGGCAGTGCCGGCATCGACAACACGGGCACCGTCCAGGTCTATGGATCGCAGGATGCGCGCGGCCTCGTAGCGCGCGTGGTCGGCGGTAATACGATCGACATCACCAATGCAGGCGACGTGGCTGTATCCGGCGAAGTCGGTGCGTTCGGCGTGTTCGCCCGCAACTACAACTACACCGGTAACGCGATCAACATCGGCAATTCGGGCTCGATCACCGCGACCACGGCTACCGCTAGCGTCTACGCCACCAACACCAGCGAGAACAATGCCCAGGCCATCGGCGTCAGGACGTACAACTATTCCGGTATCACCACCGTCACCAACTCTGGCGCCATCGTTGCGGATGTCACTTCGACCGTCCAGCGAACGGGCAGCGCCGTCGGCATCTATACCCAAAATGGATACGCCAATCACTACGGCGATACCGTCGTCACCAATACCGGTTCGATCACGGCGACGGATCATTCCAACAATGGCACCCCGTACTTCCATGCGCCGCACGGCGCCTGGGCGGCCGGCATCAATTCGAGCGGCACCTACGGCAATATCACGATCGGCAACGCCGGCAGCATTTCGGCAACCGCACGGTCTGCCTACTTTGCCGACGATGGTCTGACCACGGCCAATGGCATCTTGGCAACCTCCACGGTTGGCAACTCCGTCGCACGTAGCCTGACCGTGGGCGACATCAAGATCACCAACAGCGCGAACGGCAGCATTTCGGCCAGCGCGGAAACCACGTACGGTACCGGAAGCACTTTCGCGACCGGTCTGTCCGGCGTAGTCAAGGTTGGCAGCTATGGCGGTTCTTTGATCACCGCCGGCCATGGCATCACGATCGACAACGCAAGCTCGGTTACCGCGCAGGCTGTAACCGACGCCGCGGCTACAGGTTCGGCCACCGCTACCGGCATTTCCGCCATCAACGGATCGGCCGCTGGTTATGCCAACGTAACCAACACCGGCACGGTCAATGCCACGGCAACCTCGGCGACGGGAGCGACCGCTACCGGCATTTCCACAACCGCTAATGACATCACCGTCGCCCTGCGCAAGACCAGCTCGGTCCTGGCGATTGCGAACGGTGCCGGCAGCATCGGCACCGGGTTGTTTGCTTCCGGTGCCAGTGTGTCGGCGAGCAACATGGGCCTGGTCCGGGGTATTGCCACCGGCACCGGTACCAGCGCCTACGGTGCGGAGCTGGTCTCTCCCGGCGCGTTGAGCTTCACCAACAGCGGGACCATCCGCGCCAACGCCGATCACGCCGTGGCGGTCGATCTGACCAGCGCGACCAGCGTGACCCTGATCAATAGCGGCTCGATCATCGCCGTGCCGGTGATGGCGAACACCAATGGCATCGCACTGAAGACCGGTGCGTCGAATGTGGTCATCCAGAACAGTGGCACGATCATCGGCAAGCTTCAGACCGGCGCCGGCAACGACTCCTTCACGAACGCGGCCGGCGGAATCTGGATGGCCGCCGGTATCTCCACCTTCGGTACGGGGGACGACTTCCTGCGCAACGTCGGCACGATCGAGTTCAACCACAGCACGATCGATCTGGGTAATCCGGACACCCTCGGCAACCGGTTCACCAACGCCACCGGTGGCGTGATCACCGTCGCCAGCAGCAACAGCCTCAGCATGGGCACGACAAACGCCAATGCCAACGTCTTCGTCAACAACGGCACGCTCAACTTCCAGAATGGCGTGGCGGGCGACACACTGACGATTGCCGGCAACTTCAGCGGCAACAGCAACGGTGTGATCGACATGGACGTGAACGGCCTCAATGGCGCCAGCGACCAGCTCAACATCAACGGTAACGTGCTGGCCGGCAGTGTGAACAAGGTCAACGTGGACCTGTTGACCGATCCGACCACGGCCACGACGCTGATCCCGCTGATCACGGTGAGCGGCACCTCGACGGCCGGTTCGTTCGTGCTGGGTAATGTGGTGCAGAACAAGAGCTTCCTGGATGTGCTGGTAAGCAAGAGCGGGGTGTTCTCGCTGAGCCTGACGGCCCCTAACTCGGCCGCCGCCGCACCGGGCGCACGGCTGTCGCAGGCCACATCCATCACGGCAGGCACCTCCATCGTCACAGCAGGCACGTCGACGGCAAGCACAGCAACAGCAAGCACAGCAACAGCAAGCACCTCGACCGCAAGCACCCCGATCACAGCCTCATCCTTGGATGTCGTACAGACCACGGCAAACGCGGTGCGACCGGCGTTCGGGTTTGAAGAGAGCGTGGCCGGCCTGAGCGATCTGGGCACGCTGGCCGCTTCCGCGGCACCGGGCGTGCAGAGCCTGATGAACAGTCAGATCGGGACGTTGGAAGATCGCATGGGTGCGGTCAGCCAGACGATCCAGGGCGGCCTGAGCCTGTGGACCCGCGCGTTTGCCGACAGCGGTACGGTCGATCCGGACCATTCGGCCGGCAACTTCGGTCAGAACGGCAACTTCGGCTTTGACCAGAGCAACTCCGGGGAGGAGCTGGGTCTGGACTTTGCGATCTCCGATCAGTTCAAGGCCGGTGCGTTGTTCGCCAAGTCGCGGGCGAACCAGTCGCTGGATGGCAACGAGGCGGACTCGAGCCAGATCACCGGCAACACCAGTGGCCTGTACGGCACGTGGATCGCCACCAGCGGCTTGTATGTGGATGCGTCGTACCGCTGGATGAGCTTCAACGATCGTCTGCACGCACCGACCGGTTACGCCTCGATCCACGGCAACGCCGATGCGTTCAACCTGGAAGTGGGTAAGACCTGGACGCTGGCCAACGGTCTGCAGATCGCCCCGCAGTTCCAGTACACGCTGACCAAGGTGGACAACATCAATGCACAGACCGGCAGCCTGGCCGGCTTCCAGTCCACCGGGGACGATGCGTCACGCGCTCGCCTGGGCGTGATGTTCAGCAAGGCGTACACACCGGCCAGCAGCAATGCGGTGTGGATGCCGTATGCCTCGCTGTCGGCGGTACAGGAACTGGACGGCAAGAACAGCTACTCGGTCGACAACACCTTCTACGGCGAGACCGATACCAAGGGCACCAGTGTGCTGGCCGAGACCGGGCTCAACGTGCAGCTGGACAAGCTGGCGGTGTTTGGCGGGTTGAACTGGCAGGACGGTGGCGCGCTGAAGAGCTTCTTCGGTGGTCAGGTGGGGCTGCGTTACACCTTCTAGGACGGTAGGAGGGGGTAAAGAAGTACGTGGGGAGCCCGGTGGTGAAATGCACCGGGCTTTCTCATCTTCAGAAAAGCACGAGGTGATCGCCATGGATACCAAGCTATATGACGTGGCAAGCATCAATTCCGGAATGCCCTTCCCTCAACGCATGGATTCGTTGCTCACGATCGGGCAGCAACGCGTGCTTGAACTGGAAGATGGCGACAGCTTCGTGCTGCAAACGATCCGGTTCGGTGAAGACAAAGACGTCACCGCGAAGGCGCGCACTCAACATGCAGCACACATCGCTGCCCGTCTGGCGAGCTGGGCGCGGAGTCGTCATGTGCGACTTGCGTATCGCTCGATCGACAAGGACACCGCCCGGATCTGGCGGCTAGGCACCGTCTGAGGAACAGACATGGGCAAGACCGAATTTGAAGGCTACACGGTGGGTGAGATCGAGCGGGATGTTCCACTCCCGCTCAAGCACAGGAGGCCGCTCTCCATCGAGCAGAAACAACTCCTGCAACTGAAGGATGGCGAGAGTTTTGTGGTTGCAGTGCGCTTCGGCACGTATCTGACCGACAACGCCGAGCGGCTCATGCAGTGGGCGCGATTGAAGGGCATTCACACCGTACGGCGCAAGATCGATGACGACTCGGCGCGAATCTGGCGCGCCGAATCGCTGCAGCCCGCGGCAGACAATCGCAAGAAATGACGCGGTCGGTCATGCAACACCGGCGCGTCACGTACCCAGGGCGTACTCTTGGTCGACGCACAGGATCCATTGCGAAAGCGTGTCCCCAACAAGAAGTGGAGAACGACGTGGCAAGCAAAGACAAAGTGTCCGATATCCACCTGCAGGAAGTCGGCGATCAAGGTGAGATCGAGGTAGGCCTGCAGTCCGTGAGTGCCGAGGCGGCTGCACTTACGCCGGTTTCCGAAGTTTCTGCGAAAGCTGATTCGCCAGCGGCGCACGCCGCCTCGGCGCCTGTGCCGCAGGTCGTCGAAAAAAGCTGCTCGCGCGGGCTGGCCGCCTGGCTGGCCAGCAACAACCTGTCGCTGGCGATCTCGTCCTATCAGACGGGCCGGGTATATCTCGTCGGCAGTGACAAGCTCGGTCGGGTGTCGTTCTTCGAGCGATTGTTCGAACGCGCCATGGGTATCGTCGGCAATGCCCAGCGCATTTATCTGGGTGGCCTGTACCAGCTGTGGCGCTTCGAGAACGTGCTGCGCTCGAACGAAGTCATCCATGCCCAGTTCGACAAGTGCTATGTGCCGCGTAATGCACAGACGATCGGTGACCTGGACATCCACGAACTGGGCATCCGCAAGAACGGCAAAGTGGTCTTCATCAACACCAAGTACTCCTGCCTCGCCGAGCTGAGCCAGACGCACAGCTTCAAGGCGATCTGGAAGCCGGACTTCATCACCAAGCTGGCCCCCGAGGACCGTTGTCACCTCAACGGCCTGGCGATGGTCGACGGCGCGCCGAAGTACGTCACCGCCGTGTGCAAGAGCGATGCGGTGGATGGCTGGCGCGATCGACGCCACAACGGCGGCGTGGTGATCGATATCGACACCAACGAGATCGTTTGCGAAGGTCTGTCGATGCCGCACTCGCCGCGCTGGGCCAACGGCAAGCTGTGGGTCCTCAATGCCGGTACCGGTCACCTGGGCTGGGTGGACTTCGCGACCAAGTCGTTTGTGCCGCACGCGTTTCTGCCAGGTTTCGTGCGCGGCCTGTCGATCTTCGGCAACACGGCGGCAGTGGGTTTGTCCAAGCCGCGTAACCAGCGCTTCGAAGGTTTGCAGCTGGATGCGGAACTGACCAAGCACGATGTGGAGCCCTGGTGCGGCGTGCAGATCATCTCACTGACCAATGGTGACGTATTGCACTGGATCCGTTTCGAGGGCGACATCTCCGAGATCTTCGACCTGTGTTTCCTGCCGAACGTCCGCAACCCGATGATGGTGGGCCTGCGTACACCGGAGATCCGCGAACTGATCACGTTCGAGACGGAGCTGCAGCCGGAAGGTGTGACGTCATGACCGCGCATGGGAGCAGGGCAGGTTATGCGGTGTGCCTGATCGCGGCGCTGCTCGTGGCGAACGCGGTGCAGGCGCAATCGACCACGGCGACACCGTCCAAGGCGCCGCAAACCACGACGGCACCGCCTGCCGATGAGGCGGATGCGATCTTTGCCCGCTGGGATACCGACCACAACGGTACGCTGTCGCCGGCCGAATTCCGCGCCGGCTGGCATCAGCTGCAAGCGGAGGCGGAGTTGCGTCGTCTGCACGAGCAATTCGTGGCGATGGACACCGACAAGAACGGTTGCCTCAACGCCACGGAATACGCCCATCTCACACTGATCAAGAACGCCGGCCCGTCGGCCCCGCCGATGTCGATGTTCGACACCGAGAAGAGCCAGTGTCTGGATTTCAAGGAATACGTGAACGTGATCGACTACATGCTGAAGCACGAGCACAAGTAATGTAGGTGACGATCGACGGCAGGGTTCCTGGGTGGCTGTGGCGTCCATGTTGCGAAGCGTTGATCCACGAGATGGTGGGTCCGGTTACGCTATTGGCGGTTTTCCTCGATAACGCCAAGCCAAGGGAACGACATGGAACCGCTTGAAGTCTTTGAAACGGCACGAACAAGGAAACGCACCGCAACGCATTGGCTCGATCTGATTGTAGGCGCCAGCGCCATCATGATCGCAGTCATCTCATTGGCGGTGGCACTTCGTCAAAGTCACATCATGGAACGGCAACTTGCTGCGAGTGTCTGGCCCTATCTGCAATACGACACCAGCAACGCGACAGAAGGCAGCGAAAAAGTCATCAGCTTCGGGGTAGAGAACGTCGGCGTCGGACCGGCGCGGGTGCATTCGATATCGCTGCGCTATAACGACAAGCCGATTCGCAACGTCAATGAATTGTGGACAGCCTGCTGCTCGGATCTGCTTGCGACCAAAGGCAACCCCACCTGGCGGATCAGTACCCTGCACAACCAGGTGCTTGCGCCGAATCGACCGAAATCGTTTCTGCTGCTTACAAGTGCACCGTCAAACGCACCCTATTGGGAGCGGCTCAACGTCGAGCAGCGCAAGATCCGGGTCAAGGTCTGCTACTGCTCGGTGCTCGATGAGTGCTGGATGCTCGATTCGTCGAAAGACGAGCGTGCGCCGATCGCCAGCTGCCCCGCATCACGGCCCGACGACTATACGGATGACTGATTCGATCCGATGAGAGGTACAGGAGGTGACTTCCTGCACGCGCCGGTGCTTTCGTGACATCACAAACTGGCCATCACATTAACGGTGGGGTGGCCAGTATGCGAATGCGCACGAAGTGTTGTCACACGGTGCTGTTGCTCCTGGCGGGTGCATGCGCATCGGCGGCCGCTGCTCAGACCATCGAGCCGCCACCCATCACTGCACTGCATGGCTATATAGGGAAGTGGTCATGTGAAGGAGAATTTCCCGCCAGCCGGAAAAAGATTTTCTCCACGATCGAGTTCAGGCCCGATCTCGGGGGCATGGCTTTGGTCAAGCACCACGACGATCAGCGATCAACCGTGAACTATCATGCGATCGAGACCTGGGTATACGACGCGAAACAGGCGCACTTGGTGGCCAGCGTCGTGGACAACTTCGGCGGAGTGCGAACCTTCTATTCCGATGGCATCCACGACGGCACGTTGACGTGGACGCTGCAGAATGCAGACCAGCCCATGCAGAAGTTCGTTTACACACCTATGGACGATGCCCACTTTCGCCTGGATTGGATGATGGCGCGCCCTGGCAAGGGCCTCGTCATTGGCGATACGTTGACCTGTGCCCGAGTCGCTGCAGCCTCCGGTTGAATCTGCGGCTCCTGCCGCATGAGCCATGTGCGCCGGCTCAACCTATTCCGACAGTTGCTGCAGAAGAGAGATAGCTCCGGATAGATTCGCGCTCATGGCGGGCGGCAGGCCATGCCGCTGGACGATGTAGTCGGGCGTATTGTAGCCAACCCAGGTCGTGCCCTGGTCGTCTTCCCAGACCAGCGCCTTCAAGGGGAGATCCAGTCCGGCCGTCGGAGCTTGTTGCATCAACGGTGTTCCACCCTTGGGATTCCCGAAGATGAGCATCTGCTCCGGACGCAGGGTGAGCCCTTCACGGGCGGCGTCTCCGCTGAAATCGATGCGGGCGAAGATCCTCACTCCGTGGGCGCGGAGCAACTGCTCGAGCTTCTCGATGGTCTGCGAGACGTTTCGTGCAGACTTGATACGAACGATTCCTTGATCGGTCTGAGTCGTTGGCATAGTCGGGGTTCCGAGAGAGGCCAGAGTCAACGGCCGGCCAGGAGTTCTTCGCCGCCATTGTCTCGCGGCAGACGTAAAGCCGATGCATGCTCGATCCGGGACCCGTCCGCTGCCACGGACAGCCTAGGCGATGCCTAAACGATACGCGCAAACAGCAGCGCGATATAGGCGCACAGCAGCAGCGCCACGCATGGGGCAAGAAACTTGTGAAAGGTCTCTCGCTGCGTGTACGCACCGATCCCGGCAACAACGGCAAATACGATCTGCAAACCCAGATCCATCGGTGCCGGCCACTTGCCAAACAACACCAGCGGCTTGCCGACGCTGAGCAGGATGAAGAGCACTGCCATCGCAAAAAACCAGCGATGGTTCTCGAAATAATGCGTGCGCAGATCAACCGCGCCCTCGACCTCGACATTCGGAAACACGAGCGCCGCCAGCAGATACAGCGGCACCATCTCTGCCAGCAAAACCGCGAAGTCGAGGAAGTTCCAGTGGTTGTAGCCGCGCAGGGCATACATCGCCCACCACGCCTGCACGTCGATCAGCAGCAGGATGACTGCCCACAACACACTCGGCCAATACATGCGCAACCGCGAACGTGACAACATCAAAGCGCGGAAGCCCTGCAATATCTGGGTGATCGCAAAACCCAGGATGATCGACGGCAGGACAGAGAGATAGCTGAATACGTCCACGATTCGGTTACCTGTTGATGCCGCGTTTGACTGCGGGCAAGTGTAGAGGATGATGGGTCGGAGCGGCTCGACAGCAGACATTGCGCACTGCAAGCTAGTGACATCGCCCAAAGGTCATCGACGACACCTCGCGGCAGAATTTTCACCGGAAAAAAAGGGCCCGGGTTGAATTCCCGGGCCCTGCAAAGACAAATGGACGTCTGTTCTAGTGAGCTGTTTCTACCGCGGTCATTGCGCCAGGGTTGTGATCAGCGCCGGCTTCGGACTGCCCCAGCCAGTCACCAGATCGTAGCCCGTCACAGCCGAATAGCTGCCGGACTTGCCGCTGGTGATGTCGTGGAAGTCAGTGGCGTAGGTCGCCGTCACGTTTTGCGCATAGACAGTTGGGTTGAAGAAACCCACCAGCGCCTCACCGTTCGCTGCCGCCTGCTGGTTGGCCAAGGCGACCAGGCCAGCCCACATCGGAGCGGCGAAGCTGGTGCCGCCGTACTCGTTGGCAAGGCAGGTGGTCTGGTCCGAGCACGTATAGAACGTGAAGTTCGCGTTGGCCGAAACGTCCGGGCCATTGCGAAGCGTCGTCGAACCCTTGTTGCTTGAATTGATCACGCCCGAGATCTGCTGCCACGAGGGAATCGCGATCTTGTCGGGCGAGATACCACCGCCGCTATCCACCCAGGCGGTCTCCGAAGCCCAGGGACCCGCCGCTTTGCTCGTCGTCAGATCCGTTCCGCCGACCGAGATGACATGTGCATCGTCGGCGGGCCACGCTTCGTTCCTCGACGACCAGGTCGAGCTATCGCCGGATGCGGCGAAGAAGCTCTGGCCCTGCGCGGCCATCTTCTCGAAGTACGGGTCAAGCGTCGTCGGGTCAGCTGGCGTCCAGCCCCACGAACAACCGATCGTCGTGGGCAGTGGGCTGTGCGTCGTCATGGCGCTGATGATGGCGGTATCGGTGGAACCGACATACATCACCAGACTGCTGAGGCCGGGTGCCATACCGAGTGCCTGCGTCATGTCGAGCGTCTGTTCGGTGTCGTCGCAGTCGCCACCTTTCCTCGTGTCGAGACAGGCGGTGCTGGTGCCGTCTGTCGACAGCAATGTGACAGGTACTTTGTTGGTCTGACCCACGTTCTTGTAATACGTGGTCAGGTCAGCCAGGTCGGTGCCCACATATTCGAACAAGCCCAGGTTCTGACCTGCGCCGGTGAGCGCCGTACCGCCGTAGTAAGCGGCACGCATGTCACTTCCAAGGAACGAGGCCGAAGGACCCGAGCCCGTCGTCGCATGCGAGACGACCGCATCAGGACTGATGCCATGGGCCTGTGCGTAGTCGCTCTTCTTGACGTACAACGGATGCGGAATCGAATAGTTGTCCAGACCGGAGACATGCCAGAGCGGCACGGCCATCGAGGTCGTGGGCTCGCGGTCGGGGCTGAAGAAGACGCGCTGCTCGGTGGGGTGCTGGTAGGTGAGCATCCTGACGTTGAAAGCGGCTTCGACGGCGGAGACGGGTCCCCTCACCTGTACGTCCATGCCATCGAGGCTGCCCCCGGTGATCGTCAGCCCGTATCTGCTGAGATAGCGAACGACGGTGTCGTAGTCACTTTGGGTCGGACCGAATTTCGCCGTGAATTGCGCCGGAGTCAGGTACTGCCGGAAAGATGGGCTTGCCGGGTTGCTGACTGCGGCCACGAATGCTTCCAGACCCGCCTGGTCACGTACTGGCAAAACAACATCCAGGTTCATGGTCTGATTGAACGGGAGGCTGCCGGCCCGAAACGCTGCGCCATTGCGCACTGCGTCGCGCACATGGTGGGTGGAAACTTCCGCTGCCTGGACCGCGGTGACCGCGCCCAATACCATCGCAACGGCAACCGAAAGGCGGCATGCTTTTCGAGCAAATCGCGAAGCACCGTTCGGGAGAACGGTTGCGGTCGAATCTGATCTGATCATTGGTCATTACTCCATGGTTAGACAAAGATTTCATCGGTGTCGGTGTGCGCACCGTCACCGTCGCTGTTGATCCAGCGGCGTCGAGAAGACACGCACTGCCAACGCAAAGTCGTCACGCGACTTCGCTCTCTTTTATCTACGTACGATCCCCCATGGATCACAGCGATGATTGCTGCTGCGGCTATTGAGTATGGCTTGCCGCTCTGCTCGATGAATCATTCATCGACGACGTTCAACTACAGGGACAACACACAATGGTCGCGAAGATACTCGCTTTTGTTGACCGATATCACACCATTAAGTTGAGATCGATCTAAATGCGAAATCACGCCAAATGTGAAAGGCGCTTTAAAGGCTTTGTGAAGGGAGGGGATTATGCCCAATGTCTCTAGCGCTTCGCTGATTTGGCCATAGAGACATCGCGCCCAATACAGATATCCCGATATTCGTTACTCGCCATCAACGCGAATGTTCACGGGCCGAAAATCTCTGAAGCGAGCACGTAATCGCGCAAAAAAAGGCCGGCTTAATGGCCGGCCTTCGCGCATCGACAGCAAGCAGGATGCTCAGGTATCTGCGTTCGTCGCCCAGCCCTCTCGCGTGCCACGGGTGAACACGCGTTCGTCGTCGAGCACCTCGCCAGCGGCGTGCGCGGGCAGTTCGCGCAGCTTCGCGTAGATCGGTGTAAAGTCCGGATGCGTCGCTTCGAACAACTGCTCGAAGCTGTCGATCACGAAGTAGGTCTGCTGATAAGTGTCGATGCGGTAGCGCGTGCTCATCACGCGTTCGAGACCGAAGCCGATGCGGTTGGGTGCGGGGGAGTCCAGTGAGTAGATCGACTCACCCTTGGAGCTGACGATGCCGGCGCCGTAGATGCGCATACCTTCGTCGGTGTTGATCAGGCCGAACTCCACCGTATACCAATACAGCCGCGTGAGGTTCATCAGCGCTTCGGGGCCGATCGCGAAAGCCTTCATGCCGCCGCGGCCGTATGCCTGCATGTAGTCCGCGAAGATCGGGTTGAGCAACAGCGGCACGTGACCGAACAGGTCGTGGAACAGGTCCGGCTCGCTGAGATAGTCGAGCTGATCCGGTTTGCGAATCCACCAGCTGACCGGGAAGCGGCGATGGGCGAGGTGATCGAAAAACACGTCGTCCGGCAGCAAGCCTTCCACCGCAACGACTTCCCAGCCGGTGGTGGCCCCGAGCACCTTGTTGAGATCGGCGAATTTAGGAATGCCGCCGTCGCCGAGGCCGAAGCGTTCGACGCCAGCCATGAACTCCTTGCACGCGCGCCCGGGCAGCATCTCGCGCTGGCGCTTGAACAGCGTGTCCCACACGTCGTGGTCGGTGCGCGAATAGCTCGACCACGGTTGCTCGACCACGCCGGTCGCGTAAACCGGCACGTAACCGCGATCGGTCTGCTGGTGTTCGACTTTGCGGGGCGTATCCATGGCGTACTCCGTTGCGGCTTCGGGTGAAGAAACAACAGCATACGGCCGATCCGGCACACGAAGATTGTTTTATTGCGGTAAGGACACCCGTAGATGCACTATTATTGCGAATAGTGACGTCTTGAGAGAGGTATCTTGCGCGTGACTACGCTGGACCGTACCGACCTGCGCATGCTCGCCGTATTGCAGAGCGAGGGCCGCATCACCAATGCCGAACTGGCCGAGCGGGTCAGTCTGTCGCCGTCGGCGTGCCTGCGTCGGCTGCAGCGGCTGGAGGCGGACCGGGTCATCACCGGCTACGCCGCGCAGGTTGATCCGCAGGCAGTCGGCCTGGGCCTGCAGGCGTTCGTGCGGGTGCAGCTGAGCAAGCACGAAGCGGAAGCGATCGAGCGTTTCGTCGAGCACGTCAATGGGTGGGACGAAGTGGTGGCCTGTCACGCGCTGACCGGCGACATGGACTATCTGCTGCACGTCCATGTGGCCGACCTCAAGGATTTTTCGCGCTTCCTGCTCGACCATCTGTTGAATGCCGCCGGCGTCGCCGATGTCAATTCGAGTTTCGTGCTGCGCACGGTGAAACGCTCGCCGTCGCTGCCGCTTACACAGCTGGAGAAATGACCGTACCGGTTTCGCGCTCGGCGGCCCCGGAGTCCGAAGTCTTGAACGCCAAACGCCAGCGCATGGCATCCATGCCAAGTAACGCTAAACTAATCGACTAATGAGCAACGACACCATCATCGCCACCGAGCACGATCCGTTACGCCCGCTGCGCTATCTCTGGCGTGTTCCTCTGTTGTTGCTGCACATCTTGCTGGGCATCCTGCTGTGCTCGCTGGTGCTCAGCTGGAACCAGCACGCGGTGATGAAGGATGGCCGTGAGCCGTTCGTGCACAGGATGATCCGCTGGTGGTCGACCAAGTTGTTGCGCATCTTCGGTCTGCGTTCGGTGCGGATCGGCGAGCCGTTGCCTGACCCGGTGCTGTTCGTCGCCAATCACACCTCGTGGACCGACATCGAATTGCTGCATAGCCAGCGCGCGGCCTGTTTCGTGGCCAAGGCGGAGATCGCCAGCTGGCCGCTGGTGGGCTGGCTGGCCGCCAACGGCGGCACGATCTTTCATCGGCGCGGCAGCAACCATTCGCTGTCCACGGTGATGCAGGTCATGGTCGAGCGACTGCGCTCCAACCGTTCGGTGGCGGTATTCCCGGAAGGCGGCACGGGCTACAACGGTGTACTCAAGGTGTTTCACGCACGCATCTTCCAGGCGGCGCTGGATGCCGACGTACCGGTACAGCCGGTGGCATTGCGCTTTGCACGTAACGGCCAGCGGATCATCGACGCGGGCTTCCGCGAAGACGAAAGCTTCGCGCACAACATTCTGCGGCTGCTCGGCGGCGCACCGATGGATGCCGAAGTGCATTTCCTCACGCCGGTGCCCGCCGCACCGGATGCGCGCCGACGCATGGCCGAGCTGTCGCGCGAGCGCATTGCCGCCGCACTGGGCGACGCCACCGCGAGTGAAACTGCCGCATGAGTCTATTGCGCGGCGCCGATTTCCACCCACCATGGCCGCTGCGCAGCGGTCACATCCAGACCATGCTTTCATCCAGCGGCGTGCGTCGCATGTTGTTGCCGCGCGCCGCACAAAGGGTGCTGCAGGGCGCCGAGACCGTGCTGGTCGATGGCGGCGGTGGCGTGCGCCTCAGCGGGGCGTACACCGCACAGGCCGTCCAGCCGAAGGCGCGCGGTCTCGCCGTGTTGTTTCACGGTTGGGAAGGCAGCGTCGATTCCACCTACGTGCTGCAGACCGGTAGCCGCCTGCTCGCCGATGGCTGGGATATCTTCCGGCTGAATTTCCGCGATCACGGTGACAGTCACTCGCTCAACGAGGCGTTGTTCCACTCTTGCCGCATTGACGAGGTCATCCATGCGTTGGGCGACATCGCGCAGCGCTGGCCGGCACGCCCGATGGCGGTGGCCGGATTTTCGCTGGGTGGCAACTTCGCGTTGCGTGCCGCGCTGCAGACCTCACGCGTCGGGATTCCGCTGAGCTACGTGCTGGCGGTGTGCCCGATCATCGATCCGGGCGAGGGACTGTTCTCGCTGGAAGAATCTGCGCCGTGGTTCTACCAGGCCTACTTCATGCACAAGTGGCGCCGCTCGCTGCAGGCCAAGCAGGCGGCATTTCCGCAGCACGAGTATTTTGAGCTGACCGAGCTGAAACAAAACCTGCGCGGGCTTACCGAGGCGATGGTGCTGCGGCACACCGACTTCAAGACGCTGCAGCAATACCTGGACGGCTATTCGGTCGCCGGTGACGCGCTTCTGGCGATGCAGATCCCTGCCACCATCCTCACCGCGCGCGACGATCCGGTGATTCCGGTCAACGCGTTCGAGCGGCTGCAGGTCCCCGCCAATGTGGAGCTCGACATCGCCGATCATGGCGGGCATTGCGGCTTCATTCGCGGCTACGGCATGACCAGCTTCACCGACGACTACATCGCCCAGCGGTTCAACGCGATCGCCGATCAGTCGGCCGATCGATCGACCCGTTGATCGGCGACGCGGCACCTGCGGACCCGGGCTACCCTTAGCTGCCGCTGTCATCCAGGAGAACGTTCATGCCGTCCCGTCGCTATGTCGTTGCCGATGTCTTCACTCAACAGCCCTACGGTGGCAATCAGCTGGCGGTCGTACTCGACAGCGAGGGGCTGACGACGGCGCAGATGCTGGCGATCACGCGCGAGTTCAACTTCTCGGAAAGTACCTTCGTGCTGCCGCCGGACGATCCGACCCACACGGCGCGAGTGCGCATCTTCACTACCGCCCGCGAAGTGCCGTTTGCGGGCCACCCCAATGTCGGCACTGCGTTTGTACTGGCGCGCATGGGTGAGCTGTTCGGCCGGCGCATTGGCGACAGCGTGTTGTTCCAAGAGTTGGCCGGCGTCGTGCCAGTGTCCATCCAGACGGAACTGGGTGTGGTGATGGGCGCCACGCTCACTGCGCCCGAGCCGCTGCGGTTGGGTGAGGCGTTCGACGTGGCGGCGATCGCCGCATGTCTGCGACTGGATCCGGTTGATCTCCTGCTCGATCACCATGCTCCCCGCGAAGCTTCAGTGGGCTTGCCCTTCGTGATGGTGGAACTCACCGACGTGGAAGCGCTGGCGCGCATCCGGCTGGATGTCGAGGCCAGTTGTGCGCTGCTGGAAAAACACGCGGCGTGCGGGTTGCATGTCTACGCACGCGTAGCCTCGGCGACCAACGCGCGCCTGCGTGCGCGCAACTTCTGCCCGCAACTGGGAGCGCCCGAAGACGCGGCAACCGGCAGCGCCAACGCGGCGCTGGCTGGGTTGCTTGCCAGCCTGGATCCGGCGATCGATGGCCAGTTTCACTTCGAGGTGACTCAGGGCGTGGAGATGGGCCGGCCCAGCCAGCTGCAACTTGCCGCACGAAAAGCTGGTGGCGTGATCACGGCGAAGGTCGGTGGCGCCTGCGTATCCGTCATGCACGGCGTGCTCGATATCGATTGAGGTGCCGCCGTTGCTGCAGCACCGCTTGACAGAGCAAATTTAGATCGATTCAAATCGAGCCATTCCGCGCGTCATTCCATAGCATCACGGGTGTGGCACGTCATGGGCTCGATCTGCCGATGAGCCGCGTGCGGCCATCGATATGCGACACGCACAGAGGTCGGGAATGAACGAATCACGGCAGGTGTCAGACATCCTCGTGGCCTGGGTGAGGCCCGCCTGGATCAGACGAGCCGCGTTGCTGACATGCCTGCCGCTGAGTATGGCCGCCATGGCAACCGATACGGCCTTCCTGCGCTCCTTCGAGGCCGGTGAGCCGGCACCATTGAAGATGTCGGCGACGTCCGCGTTCACCGTGAAAGTTGACGGTGGCCCTACGGCGAAGGCGGCTCTCACGGCCAAACCCCTCGTCGGCTTCAGCGGTGTGCGTTCGCTGCATTTCCAGGGCAACACGGGTGGCGCGCAGCAGGCGGACGTGTTCGCGGTGAATCTGCCGGTGACCAACGACACGCAGTTGTCCTATCTGATCTTTCCCTGTTCGAACACGAATGACCTTCGTAACCCAGCGACTTATGTCGCGCTGGATCTTGTGTTCGACGACGGCAGCCGGTTGTCCACGCGCGGCGCACTGGACCAGCACCGCATCGCTGCCACGGCACGCGCGCAGGGCGAGGGTCGTACGCTTTATCCGGATCAGTGGAACTTCGTCTCGATCGATGTCGGCCGCGTGGCGGCGGGACGACACATCCGTCGGATTGTGCTCGACCATGACGGTCCGTCCGCTGTGTTCGAAGGCTACGTCGACGACATCCGCATCGGTGCCGAGCCGCCCGACACCCGTCGACAGCCCGCTGACTTCGTCGACACACGCCGCGGCAGCAACGCGAACGGCAACTACTCCCGCGGCAATACGTTTCCTGCCGTGGCGTTGCCGCATGGCTTCAATTTCTGGACGCCGGTGACTGACGCCAGCGGCAACTGGCTCTACCAGTACCAGGCCCACAACGGCGCCGACAATCGGCCGCGCCTGCAGGCGTTCGCGCTGTCGCACGAGCCGAGCCCCTGGATGGGCGATCGGCAGACCCTGCAATTGATGCCGGAGGCACAGCCCGATGGCGTGCCGGTGCTCGATCGGACAGCGCGCTCGCTCAGTTTTGGCCATGACCAAGAAACGGCTCGCGCCGACGGTTATCGCGTCGCGTTCGACAACGGCCTCGTCACCGAGATGACGCCGACCGACCACGCGGCGATGTTCCGCTTCACCTTCACCGGAGCAAGTTCGCAGCTGGTGTTCGACAACATCAACGACCACGGCGGCATCACGCTTGATCCGGCGACGCGAAGCTTCAGCGGCTATTCGGACGTGAAGAGCCGGTTGTCCGCCGGCGCGACGCGATTGTTTTTCTACGGCTCGGTCGATCAACCGGTACAGCACAGCGGCCAGCTCACTGGCGCGGGTCGCGATCATGTTGCCGCGTGGCTCGGCTTCGACACGCGTGCGCAAAAAGTCGTGAACCTGCGCATAGCCACCTCGCTGATCAGCGTAGATCAGGCCCGCCATAATCTGGAACTGGAAATCGCCCCGGGCGACAGCTTCGACGACGTGCACGAACGGGCGCAGCAGAAGTGGGACGCGCTGCTTGGTATGGTCAGCGTGCAGGGCGCCAGCCGCGACGAGCTGACCACGCTGTATTCCAATCTGTACCGAATGTTTCTCTACCCGAACGAAGCCTACGAAAATACCGGCACAGCAGCGCAGCCAAATTATCGGTACGCGAGCCCATTCTCCTCGCCAACCGGCATCGACACGCCCACTCAAACTGGCGCACGTATCGTCGACGGCAAAGTGTTCGTCAACAACGGTTTCTGGGACACTTACCGCACCGCATGGCCGGCCTACACACTGCTCATGCCGACCCAGGCCGGCGAGATGATCGACGGCTTCGTGCAGCAATATCGCGATGGTGGCTGGATCGCGCGCTGGTCGTCACCCGGCTATGCCGACCTGATGGTTGGCACCAGCGCCGATGTGGTGTTTGCCGATGCATGGCTGAAAGGCGTGCAAAACTTCGACGTGCGCTCGTTCTATCAGTCCGCGCTGAAGGACGCTTCGGTGGTCAGCCCGCTGCAGGGCACCGGCCGCAAGGGGCTGCAGAGGTCGGTTTTCAACGGCTACACCGACAGCGGAGTGGACGAGGGGTTGTCGTGGTCAATGGACGGCTATATCAACGACTTCGCGATCGGCAACCTGGCCAATGCGCTGGCCGCGCAGCCTCCGGCGGATGATGCTTACGCCGCGCACTACGCTGACGATGCGCGTTACTTCGGCAACCGCGCGCTCGACTACGTCAACCTGTTCGATCCCGCGGTGGGCTTCTTTGTGGGCCGCGATGCCAGCGGCCACTGGCGCTACGACAAGACTGCATTCGACCCACTGCGCTGGGGCGGCGACTACACCGAAACCAACGCGTGGAACATGGCCTTCCACGCGCCGCAGGATGGCGCCGGCCTTGCCGCGCTCTATGGCGGTCGCGACGGGCTTGCAGCGAAGCTCGATACCTTCTTCGCCACGCCGGGTGAGTTCCACGTGGGCAGCTACGGCGAAGCGATCCACGAGATGCTGGAGGCGCGCGACGTGCGCATGGGTCAGTACGGCCATAGCAACCAGCCGTCGCACCACATCATCTACATGTACGACGACGCGGGCCAGCCATGGAAGACGCAAGACAAGGTGCGCGATGTGCTGTCGCGCCTCTACGTCGGCAGCGAGATCGGCCAGGGCTACCTCGGCGACGAGGACAACGGCGAGATGTCTGCCTGGTATCTATTCAGCGCGGCTGGCTTTTATCCGTTGCGCATGGGCACGCCCGAGTACGTGATTGGCGCGCCGTACTTCCCGCACATGGATATCCGGCTGGAAAACGGCAAGCACATCGTGATCGACGCACCCGCCGTCAGCGACACCAACCGCTACGTGCAGAGCCTGCGCATCAACGGCCAGCCATGGAACACACTGACGCTACCGCACGCAGTGCTGGCGCAAGGCGCAAACCTCGAGTTCGTGATGGGCCCGCAACCTTCGCGCTGGGCGAGTGACGAAGCCGCATTGCCAACGTCACTCACGGCGCACGGCGAGCCGCAGCCGCTGCGCGATCTCATCGACGCCGGCCATAGAGAAGCGACCAGTTCTCCCGCGATCGCGCAGCTGCCCGCCTTGTTCGACCATGACAGCACCACCGAAGCCGTGCTTCCCGCGGGGCCATCCATCGTGCGCTGGCATTTCCCGCAGCCGAGCCAGGTGAGCATGCTCACGCTCACCTCCGGCACCAGCGCAGCAGCGCCGTCCAGCTGGCAGTTGCAGGCATCCACTGACGGCAAGCACTGGCACACATTGGATACACGTAAGAACGAGAGCTTTGCCTGGCCACTGCAGACGCGCGCCTTTGGCGTGCGTACGCCGGGTAGCTATTCGTACTACCGGCTGAGGTTTGATCAGGCCTCGGGAGGCGCCGCGAGAGCCTTGGCAGAAATCGAACTGCTTGGCCCGACCCCGCTAGCGAAGTAGCCCCTGCCAGGCGATCAGCAAGTCGTGACGATCGCCCGTTGCCGCATCCAGCATGCGACGCTCATGCGGTTGCGCGTGGCGGGCAACACCTCGTGCTCGAACTGTGCCGAGAGGAACAGCAGCAATGTGCCGGCGTGCGGATAGATGTCTCGATGCGAATGGTCGGCAAGGTGCAGCCGCAGTGCGCCACCCTCGGCTTCCTGCCACGCATCATTGAGATAGAACACGGCGGAGACCACGCGCGCATCGTTGCTGCGCAACTGGTCGAGATGGCGAGCGTAACCGGCACCGGGCTGATACACCGCGTAATGCGATTCGCTGTCCACCAGGCCGAGCATCAGTGAGCGACTGAGTTCGATCCGCAGCGCGTCGATGCGATCGGCGAACGCCTGTTGCGGCGTGCTCAGCGCATCGGGTTCAAACCAATGCGTGCTATCTCCGCGCAGCAGCGTCCGATCACGATCTGCCCCGACCCTCGCTGGCGTCAGCTGTTGCGCGTCGTGCATCGCCACACATTCATTCGTCAACGCGAGCGTCTGTGCCGGGGACATGAGATCGTGCAGGACGCACCACCCATCCGCGGCGAGCGACGCTGTCGCGGTGTCGAACTCATTGGAGCGCGTATCCATCGGCGGCCTGGGTTGTGCGCGGAAACGCGAAGATGCCCAACGCGCGCACGCAGGACTCGACCAGGTACAGGAAGCGATCACCTCGTCAGCAAAAACAGCCGGGAGAGTCGGCGCAGCATACTGCGTAAACCCGCTATACGCCGGCAGGTGTTGCGTGGGTGTGTTGACTTAGCGCTTGCGCAGCGGTTCAAGCAGCGACGACAATCCGTTGTGATCCAATTCCAGCATCAGCGCCAGCAGGTGACCCAGCTCGCCCTTCGGAAATCCCTTGCGGGCAAACCAGGCCAGATAAGCGCCGGGCAGGTCGGCGATCAGGCGACCCTGGTATTTGCCGTAAGGCATGCGCACGGTTACCAGCTTCGGCAGATCTTCTGCTTCCATCGACATCGTTCCCGCGGCGTTACTTGGCGAACAACTGCGCGCGATCGGCGAACGCCTTGAACTCCAGCGCATTGCCGCAGGGATCGAGCAGGAACATCGTGGCCTGCTCACCCGGCTGGCCTTTGAAGCGGATATGCGGCGCGACCACGAAGCGCGTGCCGGCCGCCTGCAACCGTGCGGCCAGTGCCTGCCAATCACCCATCGAAAGCACCACGCCAAAGTGGCGCACCGGCACATCATCGCCATCCACATCGTGCGCTACCACCGCGCGCGCTTCCTCCGGCGCCAGGTGCGCCACGATCTGGTGACCGTAAAAATCGAAATCCACCCAATCGGGGCTGGAGCGGCCTTCGGGGCAGCCCAGCAGCTTGCCGTAGAACGAGCGAGCGTTGGCTAGCGATGTGACTGGAAAGGCAAGGTGGAACGGTGGCAGTTCGTGCATGGAGACGTCCGGCAGCAAGAGCACGCAGCTTCGCGGCCGACCCATTCGCCGTCAAGCTGCCATGAGTGTCGAGGTGAGAGCTCGCTTGCCCGAGCTCGCTTATTTAAGGCTTCACAAACCTCAACGTCATCCGATCCGATTCACCGATCACCTTCATCTTCTCGTGCTCGGTATCAGGACCGGCCAGATCGGGTGGCAGGCGGTGCACGTTGATGTCTTCCGGGTCGTTGGGGTTCGCATTGATCTCGGATACGCCGCCCAGGCGGAAGCCGGTCTTGAGGGCGAGTGTGATCAGGTAGTCCTCGGGGATGCGGTGCAGGGTCTTGCTGCTGTCTTCGGCGTCGGCGAAGGGTTTCGCGCGGTGTTCGGTGAGGCCGAGCACGCCGCCGGGCTTGAGTACGTTGAACGCGGCCTTGAAGACGGCGTCGAGCGTATCCGGGCTATGGTTGAGCCAGTCATGCGTGTTGCGGAACGTGAGCACCATGTCGGCTGAGTTGTCGGGGCCCAGGTTCACCTGCATCGGTGGCGCAAACGGGACGATTTTCCCGATGTGCCCGTATACCGCCGGGTCGGCCTTGAGCTTGGCCGTGAACTTCGCCGACGAAGGCGCCGCTTCGATCAGGTGACCGTGTGCATAGAGGAAGGGCGCGAGAATTTCGGTATACCAGCCCCCGCCGGGGGCCACCTCGATCACCGTCATGTTCGGCTGGATGCCAAAGAATTGCAGGGTCTCGATGGGATGTCGGTATTGATCGCGCGCCTGGTTCGCGGCCGAACGCCAATGGCCGCCGACCGCCTGTTGCAGTGCCGCGGTAGTGCTGTCGACTGTGGTGGCGGCGTCGGCGACGTGTATCAGCAGCGTACCGGCCAGCAGGATGAGCAACTTGCAGGTGTGGCGGAACATGGTTCGACCCTCCCGACGGTGAGCTTTCAAGATTACGCCGAAACGCGCGCAGTGGAAGGAAACGGGCAGCGATGTCGATCACACATGACTTATTGCATGGCATGACTTTCCTCATGGGGCACCGCGCTTCAAACCACCTAGGCTGCGTCATCCGCCCCCGGGCCTGATCGAGCGATACGTGATGGACATCCGTAAGCGTTGGCGCAGGACTTCCTCGATGGTCGTGTTTACCGCGTTGACGCTGGTCAGCGTGGCCACGGCGCACGCGTCCGCTCTGTCACAGCAGGACGGTTCCAGCGAAGGTATCGCCACCCACCCCGGCTGCGAACAACTCGATGCGCGCGCCTGTCTCGACCTCGCGCTGGCCGCCATGGGTGGCCGCGACAGGTTGGCAGCGATCAGCAACGTACAGTTGGACGTGATCGGCCACACCGCACTCACCGAGCAGTCATACCGGCAGGCACCATTCATCACGAGCTACGAACGCGATCAGCTGACCCTGGATTTCAACAAGGGTCGGTTGCGCAATCAAGGCCACGGCGTGTGGCCGGAAGCCGATCCGCATCAGGCGGAAAGTGATCTGACCCTTATCGCCACCACGCAAGCCTGTGTGTATCACTCGAAGGATGCCGATACGCCGTGTTCGCCGTCCGATCTGGATGACACACGCGCCGCGCTGGCACTGGGGCCGGAGCGCCTGCTGCTGACCGCGGCTGCGGCGTCGGATCTGCATTACGCGAGCGGCGAATGGCTGCGCTCCACGGCGCACAGCGTGCTCGAGTTCAGCTGGAACGGTCAGCCCGTGCGCGTGTTGATCAATCCGTTCAACCATCTGCCGGACGCGGTCGAACGCACCACGACGTTCCAGGATTTCTGGTTCGCCTGGGGCGACGTCGAGCAACGCATCTATTACGACAACTGGAAATTGCTGCACGGCGTCGTGCTGCCGACCAACCGCATCGAGCAGCGCAATGGCGTGTGGTGGCAGTCCATGCAGATACTCGACGCCAGCTTCAATGCGAAGCTCGACGACAAGGCGTTCGCGATGGACGCGAAGGTGGCGGCAAAGGTCGCGCAATCGAAAGGATGGAACCGTGACTTCAACGACCAGCACCACGTCGAGCTGGCGCCGGGCATCGACCTCTACCGTGGCTCGTGGAACGCCACCCTAATCAAGCAGGACGACGGTGTGCTGGTGCTGGAGGCGCCAATCTCGCCGCACTATGTGCAGGGCGTGCTGGCCAAGGCGCGCAGCACGTTCCCGGGCGTGCCGCTGAAGGGCGTACTGTCGAGCTCCGATTCCTGGCCGCATATGGCTGGGGTGCGCGAGGCGGTGGCCGAGGGCTTGCCGGTGGTCATACTCGATTTGAATCAACCGGTGCTGGATCGGCTGGTTGCCGCACCGCATCGCCTGCAACCGGACCGTCTGCAGAACGCGCCGAAATCGCCGCATTGGCGCGTCGTATCCGGAAAGCAGGAGGTCGGTACGGGGGCGAACCGCGCCGTGATCTACCCGCTGCGCGGGGCCTCGACCGAGCGTCAGTTCATGGTGTATTTCCCCGAGCACAAACTGCTGTACGCCAGCGATACGCTGGCGTTGAATGCCGACCACACGCTCTACGATCCGGAACTGATGCGCGAGGTGGTGCAGGCCGTTGCGCGCGAGCATCTGCAGGTGGATACGGTATACGCCATGCACGAGGGCCCGACGCCATGGCGCGACGTGGTCGGCATGGTCGATGCCGCCATGAAGTGACCGCGTCGACCGATCTTTCATCAGGCTGGCGCTAGCATCAGCGCTCCTCCAACGACCTGGGGCCAGACCCATGCGCACGAAATGGTGGTGCTTGCTCTGCCTGCTGGCGACGCCGGCATTCGCCGCGCCGCAACTCGACAAGCTCACGCTGCCGGCGGGTTTCCATATCGCGGTGTATTCGGATCAGGTGCCCAATGCCCGCGAGATGGCATTGGGCCCCAACGGCATCGTGTTCGTCGGTTCGAACGACGCCGGCAAGGTCTACGCGCTCACCGATACGAAAGGTGACGGTCACGCCGACAAGGTGCATGTCATCGCCAGTGGGTTGGAGCTGCCAGTAGGCGTGGCGTTCCACAACGGCGATCTGTACATCTCCGCGGTGAGCCGGATTCTGGTGCTGCGCGATATCGAGCACCACCTGGACAACCCGCCGAAACCCCAGGTGATCACCGACAAGCTGCCGACCGAGACGCATCACGGCTGGAAGTTCATCGCGTTCGGTCCCGACGGCAAGCTGTACGTGCCGATCGGCGCGCCCTGCAATATCTGCGATCCGGGCCCGGACCACGGCAAGCTCACCCGCATGAACGCCGACGGCTCCGACATGCAGAATGTCGCCGTCGGCATTCGCAATACGGTCGGTTTCACCTGGCGTCCCGGTACGCAACAGTTGTGGTTCACCGACAACGGTCGCGACATGATGGGCGACGACATGCCCAGCGACAAATTGAACAAGCTCTCGCATATCGGTGAAAACTTCGGTTTTCCGTATTGCCATCAGGGTGACACGCTGGATCCCGAATTCGGCAAGGGCAAGAACTGCAAAGACTACACGCCACCGGTGCTGAATCTGGGTGCGCATGTGGCCTCGCTGGGCCTGCGTTTCTACGAGGGCAACCAGTTTCCAGCCAGCTACAAAGGCGCGCTGTTCATCGCCGAGCACGGCTCGTGGAATCGCACGAAGAAGTCCGGCTATCGGGTGATGACGGTGCGCCTGGATGGCGACAAAGTGGTGTCCTACCAACCGTTGCTCGATGGCTTCCAGCAGGACGAAAAGGCCTGGGGTCGCCCCGCTGACGTGCAGCCGCTGCCGGATGGCAGCCTGTTGGTCAGTGATGATCTGGCCGGGGCGGTTTATCGGGTGACTTATCAAAAGCCTTGATTTTTCGGCAGTCGATGCGAGCCTGGAAAATACGTCTCGTTGAAGACGCAAATTCCGCATGGAGCAACTTTTGCGAGGCGCTGCTGTAACTGGGTTCCTGCCTACGCAGGAATGACGAGCTGCTATCGGGTAACTTACAAGTTCCGATCATGTCATTCCTGCGCAGGCAGGAACCCAGTGGGGACACCGCCATGGATAGGCGACAGCCGTGCGTCTACATGCTTGCAAGCCAGCGGAATGGCACCCTTTATGTCGGTGTCACCAGCGACCTTGTGAAACGTATCGGGCAACACCAGAACGATGTGGTGGAAGGTTTTACCAGCCGATATCGGGTGCACACACTGGTTTGGTACGAACTGCATCCGACGATGGAGTCGGCGATACTTCGGGAGAAGGCGCTAAAGAAGTGGAAGCGGGCGTGGAAGATGCGCTTGATCGAAGGAGAAAATTCCGCATGGAACGATCTTTATTCAGCGCTGCTGTAACTGGGTTCCTGCCTACGCAGGAATGACGAGCTTTAATTTCACACGGAACCATCACATGCAACTGCGTAGCGACAACTTCAAGGACGGCCAGTCGATTCCGGCCGAGTTCGCGTTTGGCAAGCGTGCCAAGCCGTTTGCACTGTCGGACAACCTGAGTCCGCATCTGGCGTGGAAGGACGCGCCGCCTGGCACGCGTTCATTTGTGCTTACCTGCATCGATCCCGACGTGCCCAGTCGCGGCGACGACGTGAACCAGGAAGGCCGTACGGTACCGGCGGATCTGCCGCGGGTGGACTTCGTGCATTGGCTGATGGCGAATATCCCGGCGGAATGCGGCGAGCTGGCCGCGGGTGCATGCAGCGACGAAGTCACTGCGCGGGGCAAGCGCGAACCGTTCGGGCCGCCGGGTAGCGCGCAGGGTGAGAATGACTACACCGGCTGGTTTGCCGGCGACGAGCAGATGGCCGGCAGCTACCTCGGCTACGACGGCCCGTGTCCGCCGTGGAACGATGAACTGCTGCACCACTATCATTTTCGGGTGAGCGCGCTCGACGTGGAGACGCTGGCGCTGGCCGAGGGATTCAGGCTACCCCAATTGCGTGCGGCGATGGCCGGCCATGTACTGGCCGAGGCGGAAATCATCGGAACCTATAGCCTCAATCCAGCGCTGTCGAGCTGAACAACGTCGGCACCGCGTGCACGGCGGTGTCGATAATCTTCACGCCCGCATGGCATGCGCTATGGGTGAATGTCAGAACTTGGCCTCGTGGCCGCACCTGCTATTCATTCAAGAGGACATCGCCATGCTTCACTACGCCCTGGTCTTTCTGGTTATCGCCATCATTGCCGCCGTGCTCGGTTTTGGTGGTATCGCAGGTGCCGCCGCTGGCATCGCGAAGATCCTGTTCGTCGTTTTCCTGATCCTGGCGATCATCTCGTTCTTCCGTCGCAGCAGATAATGACCGTGCGTTTGGGCGCGGTTTGCACGATAGTCAGTCCTTTCCGGAGCATGCAATGAACAAACAGGATTCAACCCCCGAAACGCTCGCCAGCAACCGTATCGACGAGAGCGCCGAGCGCATCAAGCAGGCCACTTCAAGTGCGGTCGCAAGCACCAAGGATGCGGTCGAACGCGCTGCTGACCACGTCGAGGAAGGCTTGCACCATGCCACCGACAAGGCCGCCTACGCCGCCAATCGCGCCACCGAGAAAGCCGCAGATATCAGCGAGCGCGGCCGCGAGGTTTACGACGAAACGATGGATCGCGCCGACGCGTGGCTGGAGCAGGCGCGCGATTACGTGCGCGAGAAGCCGGTGCAGTCGGTTGCCATCGCGCTTGGCGCCGGCTGGCTGCTTGGCCGCATACTGCGGCGTTGAGCCAGACCATCACTGGGGCAGGGAATGCACAATCAGGCTGAGCCACCCCGTGAAGCGGCGGCGCCGGATCCGGCGCCGTTGTCGTCTGGGCTATTGACGGAAATTGGCCAGCTCGCCCGGGCGGTCAAGCATCTGTTCGGTGCGCAATTGCATCTGCTGGCCGCGGAACTGGGTTTGGCGCGCAGCGCTGTGTCGTTGATATTTGTGGCTGGTCTGGCGGCGACGGTCGCCGGGGTGGGGCTGGGCCTGAGCCTGCTCGCCTTTACCGGATTCCTGCTGGCCAAGTGGTTCGGTTCGTGGCTGTGGGCGTTGCTGGCACTTTGCGTGTTGCAGCTGGTGTTTCTGCTCGCATCGGTCCTGCTGTTTCGCCGCTGCATGCACTGGATGAGTCTGCCCGCAACGCGCGGCGAGTGGAGTGCGATGATGCGCGACACGCTGAGCAAGGCCGAGCGTGAAGTCGAGCGCGAGCAGGGCCGCGGGGAAGAGGATCGGGCATGAACATTTTCGATCACGTCGCCAAGGTAAGCGCGGCACAGGCGCGGATGGGCGCCGCGCGGCGCGAGTTGAGCACGCCTGCAGCGGCGTTGCTGGTGCGCAGTCGCCGGCATCCGCTGACGACGGTGGGCGCTGCGGCGGGTGCCGGTTTTGTGCTGGGCACCCTCAACGTGCACCCGCTGCGTGTACCCGGCTTGGGTCCGCTGCTCAGCGGGGGGCTGGCCGAGGCAGTAGCGTTCGGCACGCGCCTGATCACCGAGCTCGGCACCGCCGGTCTGGGCGGTGTTGATCGAGATTCGAATCGGCGTGATCCGGATGACCAGAACGCTGCCGATCAGGGTGGTGACGCACCGGATTGGCAAGGTGGCGAGCCGTGACAAGCGAGCCGGAACAACTGTCGCCAACCGCGGACGATGCCGAGAGCCGTGATGTGGTGCCGGCGTTCCTGGCGGATCAGGTGGCACCGGCTAACCCACCGCGACGCAAGGTACGCACGGGGCAGACGGTGCGTGGTGTACGTCGCCACCTGCGCGCGATCCGCATTGTGCTGGACGCGATGCTGCTGCTGGCCCTGATGTATACCGTCACATTGACCAAGGCATTGCTGATACCGCTGGTGCTGGCCGCGTTCATCGGGCTGGCATTGAATCCGATCGTCGCCGCCGGAGCACGCATTCACCTGCCGCGCTGGCTGACCGCCAGTGTGCTGATGATCGGATTGATCTTCGGCATTGGCAGCGGCGTCAGTGCTCTGGCGCAGCCGGCGATCGGCTGGTTCCATGGCGCACCCGAGGCGGTCCGCAATTTCGTGCCGAAGCTGAAGGAACTGACCAAGCCGCTGGAAGCGGCGAACCGCGCCACCGCAAGCCTGGTCAACGGTCCGTCCACGCATGCGCCAGCGACACAGCCTGCACCGATGTCGATCAGCGCGTGGGACGTGGTTGCCGGTACGCCCAAGGTGCTTGCGGCGGTACTGAGCGTGACCTTGTTGGTGTTCTTCTTCCTCATCTACGGCGACACGATGCTGCGTCGGCTGGTGGAGATCACGCCGGGCTTTGCGTACAAGCGACACGCCGTGCTGATCGTGCGTGGCTTCCAGACCGAGGTGTCGCGCTATCTGCTGACCGCAATGATCATCAATGCGAGCCTGGGCGCCGTTACAGCCGGCATGCTCTGGCTTTACAAGATACCGGACCCGTTACTGTGGGGCGCGGTAGCGATGTTCGCGAACTTCATTCCCTACGTCGGTGCGATCACCACCACCGCCGTGCTCGCGGTGGTGTGCATGCTTTATGCGCACGTGATGAGCCTTTCCGTGTTTCTGCCGGTGCTGACATTCGCCGGCATCACCGTGCTGGAAGGCAACCTGGTTACGCCGATGATCCAGGGCCGCAGCATGCGCCTGAGTCCCATCGCCATCCTGTTGTGGTTGCTCGTGTGGGGTTGGCTGTGGGGCATTCCCGGCGCATTGCTGGCCGTGCCGATGCTGACCTGCACCAAGCTGATTGCCGAGCGCGTACGCAGCTGGCACTGGTTCGCGATGATGGTGCAGCGCTGATTTAGCGTGGCATGCTTACCACGGTATGACTTCGCCATCTCGGAAGAAGCGGCCGCTCGGCGCCGGCGCGGGCAGGCACGCCGCCCACACGACGCCGGCCGCACCGCGCTCCACCGGTCGTCCACCGGCGCCGCCGAGTTCGGTGGCCACCCAGCCCGGACACACCGCGTTGACCACGATGCCGCTGCCGTCCAGCTCGGTCGCCAGGGAACGGGTGTAGGCATTCAGCGCGGCCTTGGACGTGCGATAGGCGACGCAATTACTGCCAGTCGCGCCGGCCGCGCCACAACCGCTGGAGACGTTCACGATGCGACCATAGGCATGCCGACGCATGAGCGGAAGCATGGCGCTGGACAGGCGCCAGCTGCCGAAAAGGTGTGTATCGAGCGCGTCGCGTGCCGGCACGATATCCGTCGTGCTGGCATGGGCCTGGCGGTCGTAGTGGCCGCCGGCATTGTTTACCAGCACATCGAGCCGGCCGTAACAGGTGTCGATCCAGTGGGCCAGCGCATCGACCTGATGCTGGCGCGTCACATCAAGCGTTACCGCGATCACATCACCTGCTGCGCCAGCGAGCTGACGGGCGGCGTGGCGACCCTTTTCAAGATCGCGCGCGCCGAGCAGCACGGTCATGCCACGCTCGCTGAGCTGACGCGCTACCTCGAAACCGATCCCGCGATTGGCTCCACTGACCAGCGCCACGCGGTAGACCGGGGTAGTTTCCAGCGCGGGTTTCCTTGCCGCCCGGTTCATGGCGCGGTACGGGGAGCAGCGTTGGCGACGGCACTGCAATGTTCATCGCCGCAGGCCTGCCAACCACCACCGAGTGCCTTGTACAACGCGACAGCGCGGGTGTTGATCGCCGCTTCGGCCTGCGCCAGGTCATCTTCAGCGGAAAGCTGGGTACGCTCGGCGTCGAGCAGCTCGAGGAAGCTGGTGGCGCCTTCTTCATAGCGCACTCGCGCAAGATCGGCCGCACGTTTGCTCTGCGTGCTCTGTTCGATCAAATGATCCACCCGCACCCGTTGCTGGTTGAAGCCGGTGACCGCGTTGTCGATGTCTTCGATCGCCAGCAGCACGCTCTGCTGGTAGTTCGCCTGCGCCGCATCGGCACGCGCCTCGCTGGCATGCAGGTTCGCGCGAACACGCTGGACGTTCAGGCCGGGCCAGCTGATGCTCGGCGCCAGCGACCATGCACGCGTCGAGGGACCGCCGAAATTGTTGCTGCTACCGGACAGGAAACCAAGGAAGCCGCCCAGCGTGATGTGCGGAAAGAAATCCGCCTTGGCCACGCCGATGCGCGCGGTAGCGGCGGCATATTCGCGCTCGGCGATATGCACGTCCGGCCGCCGCGCCAGCACATCGCCAGCGTCGCCGATCGGCAGGTTGACGGCGATCGGGGTGAAGCTCTTCGACGAGACATCGATATCGAGTTCGCCCGGTCGCTCGCCCAGCAGCACGGCGAGTCGGAACTCGCTGGCGCTGACCTGTGTCTGCAGGACCGGTAGCTGCGCCTGCACCGCGCTCAGGCGCGCCTTTGCGCTGGCCACGTCCTGTTCCGAACCGGAGCCAAGCTGCTCGCGCACTTCGGTCAGGTGCGTGGTCTGCTGCAGGTTGTCGATGTCGCGCTGGGCGATATCGAGCCGCAACTGGCTGCCGCGCAATTCGAAATAATTGCGCGCCACCTCGGCCAGCAGGGTGACCTGGGCATTCTGCAGCGCTGCCTCGTTGGCGCTCAGATCGGCACCAGCCGCTTCCACCGAACGTCGAATGCCGCCGAACAGATCCAGTTCCCACGAGGCATCGAATCCGGCCTGATACGTGGTGACGGTGGTGCGCTGGTCGGTGAAGCCCGGTTCCTGGCCCCGGGCGCGCGTGTAGTTCAGATCGGTATTCACGGTCGGCAGTTGATCGGACTTCGCATTGCTGAGCAGCGCCCGCGATTCATGCAGTCGCGCCACCGCGATGCGCAGATCCAGGTTGTTCGCCGCGGCACGCTGGATCAGTGCATCCAGCGTCGGATCGTTGAACTGCTTCCACCATGCGGACTGGAATTGTGCGTTGCTCTCTTGCGCGGCATCGAGTCCCTGCAACTGCGGCGTTGCGGGCTGCACCCGATGATAGTCCGGACCCACGCTGGCACAGCCGGCGAGAATCAGTGCCGCGCTTAGCGCGGCGATCTTGAGGAGCGCTTTCATATCAATGTTCTCCAGCGACGGAACGGTGCGCGTGTGACCCGAAGCGCTCCGTCAGGCCGTGAATGACGACGTAGAGCAAAGGCGTGTAGATCAGCCCGGAGAGAGGGACGCCGAGCAAGTCCGAGACCACGGCCACACCGACCGCGGCGATCTTGAACATGGGTTTCATCTCAAGGGCCCTCCACTGCCAGCACGGCGTGCGCAGCTTGATGCTCGCGCGCACGTGCCTCGCGACGTTCCACCAGGGCACGAATGAGGACGTAGAACAGTGGCGTGTAGACGAGTCCGAACAGGGTCACGCCGAGCATGCCGGAGAACACCGCCACACCCATCGCATGACGCATCTCGGCACCGGCACCGTGCGAAGTGACCAGCGGCACCACACCCATGATGAACGCGAACGAGGTCATCAGGATCGGGCGCAGGCGCAACCTGGCCGCTTCCAGCACCGCCTCGTGGCGAGCCATGCCTTCATGCTGGCGTTCGCGGGCAAACTCGACGATCAGGATCGCGTTCTTGCACGCCAGTCCCACCAGCACGATCAATCCGATCTGGGTGAAGATGTTGTTGTCGCCACCACTCAGCCACACGCCAGCAATCGCGGACAACAGCACCATCGGCACGATCAGGATCACCGCCAGCGGCAGCGACCAGCTTTCGTACAGTGACGACAACACCAGGAACACCAACAGCACGCACAACGGGAACACCAGGATCGCCGTGTTGCCGGCAAGGATCTGTTGGTAGGTCAGCTCGGTCCACTCGAAGCTGAAGCCGTTCGGCAGGTTGTCCTTCGCCAGTTTTTCCATCGCTGCCTGGGCCTGGCCGGAGCTGAAGCCAGGCGCAGGTCCGCCATTGATCTCCGCGGTCGGATAACCGTTGTAGTGCTGCACGCGGTCCGGCCCCGCACCCTGCTGCACGGTGACGAACGAACCCAGCGGCACCATCTGGCCCTGCGCGTTGCGCGTCTTCAACAGCAGGATGTCCTGCGCCGAATGGCGGAATGCCGGGTCAGCCGACACGTTGACCTGATAGGTGCGACCGAAACGGTTGAAGTCGTTGACGTAGAGTGAACCCAGATACGCCTGCATGGCCTGGTAGACATCGGCCAGGTTCACGCCTTCGGCCTTGGCTTTCTCGCGATCCACGTCGGCGTCCACCTGCGGCACGTTGACCTGGAAGCTGGAGAACGCCCCGGCCAGCGCCGGCACCTTCTGGCTCGCGGCGATCAGCCCCTGGCTCTGCTTGTACAGCTCATCGAAACCGCGGTCGCCGCGATCCTCGATCTGCACGCGGAAGCCGCCGATCGTGCCCAGCCCCATCACCGGCGGCGGCGGGAACACAGCGATGTACGCATCCTGGATCGCTGCGTATTTCTGATTCAGCGCAGCGGCAATCGCACCTGCCGACAGCGAGGGATCGCGTCGCTCTTCGAACGGCTTCAGCGTGACGAACACGATGCCGGCGTTGGTGCTGTTGGTGAAGCCATTGATCGACAGGCCGGGGAACGCAACGGCGTGCTCCACGCCAGGCTGCTTCAGTGCAATCGCGCTCATCTGCCGAATCACATCTTCAGAGCGATCGAGCGACGCGGCATCGGGCAGTTGTGCAAACGACACCAGATACTGCTTGTCCTGCCCCGGCACAAAGCCGGTCGGCACATGGGAAAAGCCGAGCCAGGTCAGGCCAATCAGGCCGGCGTACAGCACCAGCGCGATCGAGCCCTTGCCGAGCAGCCGCTGCACGCCGCCGACATAGCGTTCCGAACCGCGATGGAACATGCGGTTGAACGGTCGGAACAGCCAGCCGAATGCGCGGTCGATCCCACGTGTGAGCCGATCCTTAGGTGCGTCGTGGCTCTTCAGCAGGATCGCTGCGAGCGCCGGACTCAGCGTGAGCGAATTGAACGCGGAGATCACCGTGGAGATCGCGATGGTCAGCGCAAACTGCCGGTAGAACTGGCCGGTGAGGCCGCTGATGAACGCGGTCGGGATGAACACCGCGCACAGCACCAGCGCAGTGGCGACGATCGGGCCGGTGACTTCGTGCATCGCCTTGCGCGTCGCCTCCTTCGGCGACTGCCCGAGCTCGATGTGTCGCTCGACATTCTCTACCACCACGATCGCGTCATCGACCACGATACCGATCGCCAGCACCATGCCGAACAGTGACAAGGCGTTCAGCGAGAAGCCGATCAGGTACATCACGGCGAACGTGCCGATCAGCGATACCGGCACGGCGACCAGCGGAATGATCGAGGCGCGCCAGGTCTGCAGGAACAGGATCACCACCAGCACTACCAGCAGGATCGCTTCCAGCAAGGTGTGCGCCACCGCCTCGATCGAGCCGCGTACGAACACCGTCGGATCGTAGACGATGCTGTAGTCGACGCCTTGCGGGAAGTCTTTCTTCAACTGCGCCATGGTGGCGCGTACTTCGTCGGAGATCTGGATGGCGTTGGAGCCCGGCCGCGCGAAGATCGGCAATGCCACTGCCGGCTTGTTGTCGAGCAGGCTGCGCAGGGCGTAGTTGTCCGAGCCCAGATCGACCTTGGCGATGTCGCGCAGATGGGTAACACCACCGTTCGCATCGGTGCGCACAATGATGTTGCGGAAGTCGTCCTCGTTGACCAGGCGGCCACGCGTATTGATGTTGAGCTGGAATGCCGAGTTGGTCGGACCGGGTGGCGCATTCAGCGCACCGGCGGCGACCTGCACGTTCTGCTCGCGGATCGCGTCGATCACATCGCCGGTGGTGAGCCCGCGTACGGCCAGCTTCTGCGGATCCAGCCATACGCGCATGCTGTACTCGCCGGCACCGAAGATCTGCACGTCGCCGACGCCATCGAGACGGCCAAGCACATCCTTCACATGCAGTCGCGCGTAGTTCGACAGATACAGCATGTCGTAGCGCTGATCCGGTGAAGTCAGGTGCACCACCATGGTGAGGTCGGGCGAACTCTTCTGCGTAGTCACGCCGAGTCGCTGCACTTCCTCCGGCAGTTTGGGCAAGGCTTGCGCCACGCGGTTCTGCACGTCGACCTGGGCGGTGTTTAAGTCGGTGCCGAGCGCGAACGTCACGGTCAGCGTGACCGCGCCGTCACTGGTGGACTGCGACGAGCTGTACAGCATGCCTTCCACGCCGTTGATCTGCTCTTCCAGCGGCGTGGCGACGGTTTCGGCGATGACCTTGGGATTGGCGCCGGGATAGCTGGCATGCACCACCACAGTGGGTGGCACGACTTCGGGGTATTCGCTGATCGGCAACTTGAACACCGCGATGCTGCCGCAAATCACAAATAGCAGCGACAGCACGGCGGCCATGATCGGCCGATCGACGAAAAACTGGGCAATGTTTTTCATGGTGTGGGAGTCAGTCCTGCGAATGCTTGTTCTTGTCGGCGGTGGCGGCGGCTGCCGCCGCGACAGCAAGGGCGATGTGCTCGTCGTCATGGATCAAGGCCGGCGGCGTTGCCGGGTTGGCATCGACGAGTGCCTTGTCGCTATCGCTCAGGCGGTACTGCATGGCCACCTTTTGTGGGTTGACCTCGACACCGGGACGCACGTGCTGCAGGCCGTTGACGATCACGACGTCCTTCGCGTCCAGGCCGCTGTCAATCACCCGCAGACCGTCGAACAGCTGGCCGGTGCTGACCTTGCGGTATTGCACCTTGTGCTCGCTGTCGACCACATAGACGAACTGGTTGCCCAGGTCGGTGCCGACGGCGCGGTCGTCCACCAGCAGCCGTGGGCGAGCCCGACCGCTCTGCAGTTGCACGCGAGCGTACAGGCCTGGGGTGTAGACCCCATCGTGGTTGTCGAACACAGCGCGCAGGCGCATCGTGCCGGAGTCGGTGTGCAGCTGGTTGTCGACGAAGTCGAGACGACCTTCATGCGGAAAACCCGGTTCGTCGGCCAGGCCCATGGTTGCTTCGATCCGGGCATTGCCGCCGGTCTGGGCCGCACTTGCGCGCAGATGGTCGAGCTTGAGCCAGGTCTGTTCGTCCACGTCGAAGTAGACATAGACCGGGTTCACCGTCACCACGCTGGTCAACACATCGCTGCTGGTGACCAGGTTGCCGGGCGTGATGCGGATATTGCTGACGCGACCATCGATCGGCGAACGTACCTGGGTGAAATCCAGGTTGAGCCGCGCGGAAGCAAGCGCAGCAGTGCTGGCGGCCAGTTGCGCACGCGCGCTCTGCTCAGCGGTGTCCTGACTGTCGGCATCCTGCTGCGCCACGGCATGCTGGGCGAGCAGCATCACGGCGCGTCGCTGATTGGTGATGGCCAGATTCAAGGCGGCCTGGGCCTGGGCCTGGTTTGCACTGAGCCGATCGACCTCGGCCTGATACGGGCGCGGATCAAGCTGGAACAGCACGTCGTCCTTGTGCACCAGCGCGCCTTCCTGGAAATGTACCGACTCGACGAAACCGCCGACCCGAGGCTGTACCTGCACCGTGTCGACGGCTTGCAGCCGGCCGGTGAACTCGGCGCTGTCGCTGACCTGGCGAGTCAGCGCCTGAGCCACCGTCACTTCCGGTAGGGCGGCGTTGGCGGCCGGAGTCTGCGCATGGCTGTTGTTGCCGTGCAAGAGAACCGCACTGCCCGCGATCGCGGCGGCGACGAGGGTGGCCAGCATCCATTGTTTTTTCATGTTGCGCTCCCAGAACCTTGGTTGCCGGGTGCATGTCCCCGGCGAAGGATCGAGAGAATAGGTAAACTAGACGGTATAGAAAATCCGTTTCTTGCGCATTACACTCGTGAGCGAGAATCACGAATCAGCTGGGAAGCGACGCTATGGAAGACTTTTCCGCAATTTCGACGTTTGTTCGCGTGGTCGAGGCCAAAAGCTTCGCCGCCGCCGCGGCCCAGCTGGAGATGACCCCCTCCGGCGTCAGCCGGGCGGTGGCCCGACTGGAAACCCAGCTTGGCGCCCGGCTGTTGTTCCGTTCAACCCGATCGCTGCGTTTAACCGACGATGGGGCGTCTTTCTATGCACGTTGCAAGGAGATCCTTACCGATCTCACCGAGGCGACCGAGGCGCTGGGGCAGGCCCGCAGCCATCCAGTCGGCAAGTTGCGGGTGGCTGCAAAGTCGGCGATCGGCCGCGCTGTGCTGATCCCCAACCTGGCGGAGTTCGAGGCGCGCTATCCGGATATCCGGCTGGAGCTGGCGATGAGCGACTACCACTTCGATCTCAACGAAGAAGGCTACGACTGCGCCATCCGGATGGGGGAGCTGGAAGACTCCAACCTGATCGCGCGCAAGCTCGGCTACGCCAACCATGTGCTGTGCGCCGCGCCCGCGTACCTGCGCAAGCACGGCGCGCCGCGCAGCATCGATGACCTGAAGCAGCACCGCTGCATCAACTATGTTTTTCCGAATACCGGCAAGCCCTATCAGTGGCAGTTCGAGACACCCAGTGGGCTGGTCGGCCTGGACATCGACGCGCATCTGCTGATCAACGATGGCGAGTCGATGATCCAGGCCGCCGTGGCCGGACTGGGCATCGTCCAGATTCCGCACTACCTCGCCGCCACCGCGCTGGCCAAGGGCCAGCTGGAGATCGTCATGACCGACACGATCTCCACCGGTTCACCGGTGTGGATCGTCTATCCGCAGAAGCGCCACCTGTCGGCGCGGGTGCAGGCGTTCATCGAATGGGTGAGCGAGCTGTTCCAGCGCACCTGTGAACCGCAGTGCCGCATCACCGCGCGGATGAATGCCGAAAAGGCGGAGCGTGGCGAGCGGGTGGCGGAGGCGGCGTAACGTCCCTGCAGGTACCTACAAAAGCCTCGAAAAACCCCAGCTTTTTGCTCGTCATTCCTGCGAAGGCAGGAACCCAGCGCCCCTGGCTCTTCAATAACCTGAGAGCGCTGGGTCCCTGCCTTCGCAGGGATGACGAGCTGGTGGATAACCGGTTATTTGCGCTTATGCGCCAGGCGGCACCAGCAGCAACAGCGCCGCGCCAAGCGCGATGCGGTAGATCGCGAACGCGGTGAAGCGATGCGTCCGGATGTAGCCAAGCAGCCACTTCACCGCGATGAAGCCGACGATCAGTGAAACCACGAAGCCGACGATCAGCGCGGTCCAGTCTTCGTGCGCGGCGCCGCCGTCCTTCAGCACCTTCAGCAATTCGTAACCAGTGGCCGCATACATGGTCGGAATGCCGACCAGGAACGCGAATTCGGTAGCGGCAGCACGATTACTGGTACCCGCCAGCATCGCAGTGAAGATCGTTGCGCCCGAGCGCGAGGTGCCGGGGAAAATGCCAGCCACGATCTGCGCGAAGCCAACCAGGATCGCCACCCGCCAAGTGACCTCGGTGCGATCGACCTGGCGTGCAGCAAGCTGCTCGGCAGCGATGATCCAGAAGCCGCCGATCAGCAGCGCCCACGCAATCGGGGTCACCGTCTCCGGCAGCTTGAAGCCGTAATGGGTGACGACCAGCCCGAGCACACAGGTGATCAGGAACGCCACAATCAGCTTGGCCAGGTAATCGCGATTGGCCGGCACGCGCCACTGCGTAAGCAACTGCCAGATGCGACCCCAGTAGATCAGCGTGATGGCGAGGATCGCGCCAGCCTGGATTCCCACGTTGAACAGGTCCGAGCGCGCCCCGAGGCCGAATTTCTCGGCAATCAGCAGATGACCCGTGCTGGAAATCGGCAGAAACTCGGTGATGCCTTCGATGATGCCGAGCAGGATGACATGCAGCAGGTTGGTCACGGGTCAGTTCCGCAGAGTGGTTGGACGGGCGCCGGCGGTGTCCGGCCAGCGAGAGCTGCCATAGCTTAAGGGCATTGCACGCACGAAAGAGGGCCGTCCGATAGGCCGCCGCAGTCACGCTAAAGGTGCGTCGAAATGCACCATAAGAGTGCAATTGATCTCGAAATCCTGTCGGCATTTGGTGCTATCTTTGGCGTTCGCGCCCGCCGTTATGCCCGCCAGCGCTTGCGCCACAACGGTTTCACGGCATGGCACAGGCTTTGCTATAAAGCTTCATTCCTTCCACTCCCGAGGCTCCCCCGATGTCCGCCAATAAAGTGCTCGATCTGATCCAGGAACACGAGGTCGAGTTCGTCGACTTCCGCTTTGCCGACATGCTCGGCGTGCATCACCACGTCACCTTCCCGGCCCACGCGATCGACGAGTCGACGTTCGAGGACGGCAAGATGTTCGACGGTTCCTCGATCACTGGCTGGAAGGGCATCAACGAATCGGACATGGTGCTGATGCCGGATCCGGAGACCGCCCATCTCGATCCGTTCAGCTCGCACACCCAGCTGATCCTGCATTGCGACGTGCTCGAGCCGTCGACCATGCAGGCCTACGGTCGCGACCCGCGCTCGATCGCCAAGCGTGGCGAAGCGTTCCTGAAATCCACTGGCATTGCCGACACCGCGTTCTTCGGTCCGGAGCCGGAGTTCTTCATCTTCGACTCAGTGCGCTGGCAGAACGACATGGGCCGCGTGTTCTACGAGATCGGCTCGCAGGAAGCAGCGTGGAGCTCGCGCTACAAGTACGACAACGACAACACCGGCCATCGCCCGGGCGTGAAGGGTGGCTACTTCCCGGTCAGCCCGGTGGACTCGCTCGGCGACCTGCGCGCCGACATGTGCAAGGTGCTGGAGTCGCTCGGCCAGAAGGTGGAAGTGCATCACCACGAAGTCGCGAACGCTGGCCAGTGCGAGATTGGCGTGAAGTTCAACACGCTGGTGAAGAAGGCCGACGAGCTGATCACGATGAAGTACGTGATCAAGAACGTCGCGCACCAGAACGGCAAGACCGCCACCTTCATGCCCAAGCCGATCGTCGGCGACAACGGCAGCGGCATGCACGTGCATCAGTCGCTGTCCAAGAACGGCGAGAACCTGTTTGCCGGTGATCTGTACGGCGGCCTGTCGCAGCTCGCGCTGTGGTACATCGGCGGCATCTTCAAGCACGCCCGTGCGATCAATGCGTTCGCGAACTCCACCACCAACAGCTACAAGCGTCTGGTGCCGGGCTACGAAGCGCCGGTGATGCTGGCTTACTCGGCACGCAATCGTTCCGCGAGCTGCCGCATCCCGTACGTGGCCAGCCCGAAGGGTCGCCGCATCGAGGTGCGCTTCCCCGATCCGATGAACTCCGGCTACCTGGTGTTCACCGCGCTGATGATGGCCGGCCTCGATGGCATCCTCAACAAGATCGACCCGGGCGCACCGGCCGACAAGGATCTGTACGACCTGCCGCCAGAAGAAGAGAAGAACATCCCGCAGGTATGCTCCAGCCTCGACCAGGCACTGGAGGCGCTGGACAAGGACCGCGACTTCCTCAAGGCCGGCGGCGTATTCACCGACGACTTCATCGACGCCTACATCGAAGTGAAGATGAAGGAAGTCACCCGCTATCGCGCCAGCACCCACCCGATCGAGTTCCAGATGTATTACGGCATCTGATTGCGGCGACATTGCGAGTGCGAAAGACAACGGGCGCCACGGCGCCCGTTGTTGTTTCTGCAAGCCACGCTGGCCGGACGTCCGTGCACCGTCCGCGGACGGCGGCGCGAGTCCGCAACCGGCCAGCAAGCTCTTGAATTATCTTGATTCAATCACTGATCGACTGCTGGCACATGGCTTGCTCTACCTGGATACAACGGTGCCTTGTTCGCTTGCGTCCACGGGCTGCCGCATCACCCACTTTGCCCGGCAGGCCGAGCTCAGTGAATTGCTTGATATCCGTACCAGGAGAGTTTCCTTGACTATGTTTCGCACACATTTTCTTTTCGTGTTGGCAGTGATCGTTGGGGTGGCCGCGGCCAATGTCTCCTTTGCCACGGCTCCCGCTGGCGCATCCAGCACTGCAAGTACACCGGCCCAGGACAAATCGCCCATGCTGTCGCGTGACGAGGTCACCCGAATCCTCGAGAGCAATCGCAAGATCGTCTCGCCCGATGGTGTCGACGAGAGGATCAAGGTGCGCATCAATGGCATCGACCAATGGCTGTCGATCCGCGGCAAGGATCGGCGCAATCCGATCCTGCTGTTCCTGCATGGCGGTCCAGCTTCGCCGGCGATGCCGGAAGCCTATACGTTCCAGACGCCCTGGGAGGATTACTTCACCGTGGTGCAGTGGGATCAGCGCGGCTCCGGCAAAACTTATGCGGCCAATACGGAGCAGGCGATGGCGCCGGGCATGACCGTTGATGGCATGACGGACGATGCCGCACAGGTAGTGCAGTACCTGCGTCAGCACTATGGCAAGCAGAAAATATTCCTGCTGGGACATTCCTGGGGCACCGTGCTCGGCGTGCATCTGGCGCGGCTGCATCCGGACTGGTTCTACGCGTATATCTCGGTGGGCCAGGTCGTGAATGGACGCCACAACGAGGAGGTCGGTTACGCCTTCGCCCTGCGTGAAGCCATCGCGCATGGCAACGAGCAGGCCGTGCGTGAACTGAAAGCCATGGCTCCGTATCCGGGGCCGAAGCTGACCCTCGACAACATTGGCACGCGCAGCAAATGGGAGATGTATTACGGCGGCCTCGCCTATGGTCGCCAGGACTATCAGTTCGAAGACGATGCCGAATCCCTGTCGCCCGATTACAGCAAGGCCGACCTCGCCGCGATCGGCAAGGGCAGCCTGTTTTCGCTGAATCATCTGCTGCAGCCGCTGCTGGCTGTCGATTTCGACCACACCACGCATTTCGATTGCCCAGTGATCGTGTTCGTGGGGGAGCACGACTACACCACGGCGCACGAGCTGACGGAAAAGTGGTTCGGGGATATACAGGCACCGTCAAAGCGTCTGGTGATGTTTGCGGACTCGGCACACATGATCATGCAGGAACAACCGGGCCGGTTCCTGATGCACCTGGTGACCGATGCATTGCCATTGGCGCAGAAAGCAGGAGACGCGGCGCCGGCCGAGGTCACGCGTGATCAGTGACACTTCATCGCCGTGCTTGTACGTCGACGAACATTTGGACGGCTGAATCCAACTTCCTCACGCTTCCTGTCGGTCGAGGGCTAGCTTGTGCCCTCGACCGATGGCGGCCATTGCATCGAGGGATCAAGTTGCCTTTTCGAGGAGTCGCGAACAATAAGTAACTCTCAGTTTGCCAGCGGCTCGGTCAGCATGGGCCGACTCACACTCAGTGCGGTACCGGCCGCCGCCACGATGATCGCCACGATGGCGAGCCACTGCAGCAGGCTGAGCCGTTCGTCCAGCAACGCCACGCCGGCAATGGCCGCGATGGCGGGTTCCAGGCTCAACAAGGTGCTGAACGTGCGTGCCGGCAGCCGGGTCAGCGCGACCATCTCCAGCGAATACGGCAGGGCCGAGCTGAGCACCGCCACGCCCAGCGCATACGGCAACAGCGTCGGCGACAGCAACGCACTGCCGGCATGCACGACACCGAACGGGATCGCCAGCAACGCACCGACCGAGGTCCCCAGCGTCACCGCGTCCGCGCCATAGGCTGCCCCTGCCTTCTTTCCCAGCACGATGTACAGCGCCCAACCCACGCCGGCGGCCAACGCGTACATCACGCCAACTGGATCGAGCGCCTGCATCTTCCCGCGCAGGGGGAGCAACAGGGCCAGTCCGGCCACTACCAGTGCGATCCAGACGAAGTCGATCAACCGGCGCGAGCCAAACAGCGCCAGCGCCAGTGGCCCGGTGAATTCCAATGCCACCGCGATGCCCAGCGGGATCGTGCGCAGCGACATGTAGAACACCAGGTTCATCGCACCCATCGCGAGTCCATAACCCCATAGCACGCGCCAGTCGCGCTGACTGCCCGACCGGCGCCATGGCCGCCGCCACAGCAGCAGGAGCAGCGCACTGAGCCCCAGCCGATAGGCGGTAGCGCCCTGCGCGCCGACCTGCGGGAACAGGTGTTTGGCCAGCGACGCGCCACATTGGTACGAGACCATGCTGATCAACAGCATGCCGACCGCGAGCACGATGGGAGCGACGGTGGAACGTGATGACATGAGCGCAGCCGCTATGGAGAGCAGGGACGTCCATGATGCCCGCGAAAGACACTATGCAGACCGTCTCACCCCGGCCACTGCTGACACTGTCTGACAGCAATGTTGCGGGCGGGCGTCCCGAACCTGAGCGACAGAATCCAATCTGTCGGATGGCCAACGGCCTTTAGCACGCGCCACCGGCGCCGGGAAGTTTTTATGCGATCTATATGGCGAACCGATTCCGCCATATCGCAACTTTATGGAACGCGGTCGCACAATGTTTGCATGAAGACTTCTTCCAGATACTTGGCTCGCGAACACCTCATGCGGCGGCTCTGTCTGATCGCAATGGGAGTGCTCTTCCTGTTCTCAGTGTCCGAGCTTGTCCTTGGCGCCGGCGGCGACGTCGGTATCTGGCGCGGGTTGGCGTTGAGCTCGCTATATCTGAGCATCTGCCTGATGCAGAGGCGGAAGTATGTACCGTCGTCGAGATGGGCCATCAGGCCAAGACGCTATAGCCAACTTATCGACTGACATTCGGGTGGGTGGAGTACTGGAAATGGGTAGTCGGCGCGCTTCGTCACGGCGTCGAAGTTATGGCGCGACTCAAATCAAAATCCGAGATGTTCAGAAGGCTTGCAGCCGGAGGCCGCAAGCCAGGTGTGCGGGCACGCCCCGTGCTACGGCTCCGGCTGCAAACCTTCTGGACAACGCTTGCCTTGATGGCGGACCTGGTGCGTAGCCGATGCAGCCGTGGTTGTGAGAAAGCCATAACTCGCCGGTGCCTCGCCCCGGCCGCCATCCCTCCGGCTCGTCATCCCTGCGAAGGCAGGACAAGCGCAAAGCGCGCAGAGCGCTCGGAGAGCGGCGCCGGAACGGTGAGCGAAGCGAGTAATCCAGCAGCTTCGAAGTCTCGAGGAACAAGGGCACTGGGTTGGTCAGCTTCGCTGTCGAAAAGCGCCTGCGACCTTTGCAGCAATGACGAGCAAAGGGCGCAATCAGCCAGCTTCGCGACGCTATTCGATCTCGTCGGAACCCTCGTTGACACCCTCGAACAGGAAGGTCGACAAATAGCGCTCACCGGTATCCGGCAGCATGGCCAGCAGGACCGAGCCCTTTGGTGCATCAGCGGCTACCTTCAATGCGGCCGCCAGCGTGGCGCCGGAGGAGATGCCCACGAAGATGCCTTCCTTCTGCGCCAGTTCGCGTGAGGTGTCGCGGGCGAGCACGTCGTCGATCGGAACGATCTCATCGGCGATCGTGCGGTTGAGTACGGCGGGGACGAAGTCCGGGGTCCAGCCCTGGATCTTGTGCGGCTGCCATTCCTTGCCCGACAGTAGCGACGCGCCGGCGGGCTCGCTGGCGATGATCTTCACCTCCGGCCGAGCCACCTTCAGTACTTCACCCACGCCGGTGAGCGTGCCGCCGGTGCCCCAGCCGGTGACGAAATAGTCCAGCCGACGGCCGGCGAAATCACGAAGGATTTCCGGCGCGGTGGTGTTGCGATGGTAGGCCGGGTTGGCCGGGTTCTCGAACTGGCGTGCGAGGAACCAGCCATGCTTTTCCGCGAGCTCCGCCGCCTTCTGCACCATGCCGCTGCCGCGTGCCGCCGCGGGCGTCAGCAATACCTTGCCGCCATAGGCGCGGATCAGCTTGCGCCGCTCGATCGAGAACGTTTCGGTCATCACCGCGACGAATGGATAGCCGCGTGCCGCGCACACTGCAGCCAGCGCCACGCCGGTGTTGCCGGAGGTTGCTTCCACCACGGTCTGGCCGGGCTTGAGCGTGCCGCGTTGTTCCGCGTCGAGGATGATCGCCAGGGCGAGGCGATCCTTCACCGAGCCGGCGGGGTTGAAAGCCTCCACTTTCACGTAAATTTCGACGTGCTTCGGCGCCAGCCGATGGAGTTTGACGATCGGGGTATTGCCGATGGTGTCGAGGATGCTGTTGTAGATCATGGGTTACTTACTCCATGGAGCCTGGGTGGAACAGCGCGGAACATCATGCGTCCGCACATGTAAAAAATTTGGATCAGGCGCGATGGATGGCCGCCAGCAGATCATCGCGGGGTCGGGCTTCGGCAGGGCGCCCAGTGACGCGGCGAACAAGCTTGTCGCGTGTGGGCTTGGCTTGCGTCGCGGGATGCAGGTCATGAACCACCGCACCGAGCGGCGGCTGCCCGAACCAGGCCAGCGAATGGGCCAGTGCGGCGACTTCGCCCAGGATCAGCAGCGCCGGTGAACGCACCGCGTGAGCGGCCGCGCGCTCAGCAAGATGCGCCAGCGTGCCGGTGATCACCCGCTGCTCGGCGCGCGAGCCGTTCTCGATCAGGGCAAACGGTGTCGATGCAGCGCGTCCGTGCTGGATCAGTTGCGTCCGCAGCGCGTCAAGTCCTCCCACACCCATGTACACCGCGAGGGTCTGCCGCTCCTGCGCCAGCGCGACCCAGTCCAGCGTGTCCAGCGACGATTGGCAGTGGGCGGTAACGAAGCGCACTGACTGCGCATGGTCACGATGGGTCAACGGCACGCCTGCATAGGCCGCGCAGGCCACGGCGGCGGTGATGCCGGGGACCACTTCATAGGGAATGTCGTGTGCGCGAAGGAACTCCAGTTCCTCGCCACCACGACCGAACACGAACGGATCACCGCCCTTCAGCCGCACCACGCGCTTGCCGGCCCGCGCATGTTCGAGCAGCAACGCGTGAATGCCGTCCTGCGTGGTGTGATGGTTGCCAGCCTGCTTGCCGACCTCGATGCGGTCAGCATCGCGTCGCGCCAGTTCCAGCACCTGGGGGCTGACCAGGCGGTCGTGCAGGATCACATCGGCCTCGTTCAACGCGCGCAACGCGCGCAGCGTGAGCAGGCCCGGATCGCCGGGGCCGGCACCGACCAGCACCACCGAACCCGACGGCTTCGCCGATGTCGTCGCCAGTGCTTCTTCCGCTGCTGCCAGCGCTGCCTTCGGCCTGCCCTGGCGCAATAGTGTGGCTACCGGGCCGGCAAACAGGTCTTCGTAGAAGCGCCGCCGTGCCGCCATCTCCGGATGGCGTGCGCGAATGCGCGGTCGTAACCGCGCCGTCAGCGTAGCCAGCGCGCCGAGCGAATGATCGAGCAGCGTTTCCAGCCGTTCGCGCAGCAAGCGCGCCAGCATCGGCGACTCGCCGCCGCTGGAGATCGCGATGGTCAGCGGTGCCCGGTCGACCACCGCCGGTACATGAAAACTGGACAGTGCCGCGTCGTCCACCACGTTGACGAAGATCCGTCGCAATTCGGCAAACGCCGCGACCTGCCGATTCAGCTCGCGATCGGAAGTGGCGGCGACCACCAGCCAGATCCGCTCGAGCCAGCCTTCCTGAAATGCATCAGGGCGGTAGGCGATGCGTCCCTGGGCTACCCAGCGCTGCAACTGCGGGGTCAGCGCGTCGGCATTCACCGTGACGTGCGCCTGTGCCCCAAGCAAGGCGGCGATCTTGCGTTCGGCCACGGCGCCGCCGCCCACCACCAGAACAGCGCGGTGCGTGAGATCGGCGAACAGCGGGTAGAGCTTCATGACGTGAGCCTGCAGGCGTGCAACGAGGGGAAAGTCACGCTACGGGGCCGCTGATCCGTACGGCAAATGATTTATGCCGCCACGCATATGCCGTCGCGTTATGAGGCGGCCGCGGGTAACAAAAACTTGACAGTTTCAACAATTGGCCGTATAGACGTCTGTACTATGCACGGCAATCACCATCACGGCATGTTCGGAAGCGACGACCTTATGGCCGTCCATACCGCAGTGTCTTGCGCGATGCCGGCTCGTTCCATGCGATGTCCACGTGCTCCGATCGCGTATCAATCCACTGACCCCGACCGCTCACGAGCCATTCGCCATGACGCTTACCCAGTTGCGCTATCTCATTGCCATCGCCGACTCCGGCCTCAACATCACGCTGGCCGCGGAACGCGTCCACGCTACCCAGCCAGGCCTGAGCAAGCAGCTCAGGCAGCTTGAGGACGAACTCGGCTTCCAGTTGTTCGTCCGCAAGGGCAAGAGCCTCGACGCGGTGACCCACGCCGGGCAGCATGTACTTGAGCGCGCCCGCACGATCCTCGCCGAAGCAGCCAATATCCGCTCGATCGCCGCGAACCTGCGCAACGAGGCGCGCGGCGAGCTGCGCATCGCCACGACGCATACCCAGGCGCGCTTTGCGCTACCGCCGGCGATCGGCGCGCTCAACCAGAGCTATCCGCAGGTCAGTGTGCATCTGCAGCCCGGCCGCGACGCCGAAGTGCTGGCGCAGCTGGAAGCGCGTCGCGTCGATTTGGCGGTGGTCAGCAGTGCCGGTGCGCCGCCGGCCGTGGGTATCGCGCTGCCGGCTTATCGATGGCAACGGGTGATCCTGGCGCCACGAGGCCATCCACTGACCAAGCGCAAAAAGCTGCCTACGCTGGACGAACTGGCCACGCTGCCGCTGGTCAGTTACGAGTCATCACTAAAGGCGGAGTCGTCGCTGCGCCGCGCGTTCGACGCCGCCGGTCTGCGTCCGCAGATCGCCATGACCGCCGGCGATGCCGATCTGATCAAGACCTATGTGCGAGCGGGCCTGGGCATTGGCGTGCTGGCCGAGATGGCGGTGTTGCCCGGTGACACCGATCTGCAGGTGTTGCCGGCCGACCACCTGTTTCCCCAGTGCACGACCTGGATCGTGTTGCGGCGGGAGAGCGTGCAGCGCGACTACGTACTGGAGTTCATCAGTCAGTTCGCACCGCACCTGGACCGTCGCGACGTCGTGCGTGCACTGGCCAGCGATCCGCCGCGTACCGAGTGGCCTGCGGTGCCGCATTGGCGTGAGCGGCAAGCGTCGTTACTCGACGTGGCCTGAGGGGCTGTCCAAAATCTGCCGGTGGCACATGCAGAATGGGTTGCGTAAGGACGCCCATTTGGATTTGCTCCTCCCCCTGCTTGCAGGGGGAGGTTGGGATGGGGTGGCTTTTGACTTTGAGGCTAAGAGCAACCCCTCCCCTGCCCTCCCCTGCGAGCAGGGGAGGGAGCACAGTGAAGTAGGTTGGGGTGAGCGAAGCGATGCCCAACGCAGCAGCATCGCACCGCTGAGTAGTCCGATGTTGGGCATCGCTTCGCTCACCCCAACCTACCTCACCTACCTACTTCCAATCTGCTTCGTCGATCAGTCCCTTGTTGCGCAACAGAGCGATGATCTGCTGCGCGAGTACCAGCGGTTCGGCCGCATTGCCATCGAGGCGAAGCTCGGGATTTTCCGGTGTCTCGTAGGGATCGCTGATGCCGGTGAAGTGGGCGATCTTGCCTGCGCGTGCCTGCGCATACAGACCCTTGCGGTCGCGTGCCTCGCAGACGTCCAGCGCGGTGGCGACGTGGATCTCGACGAACGCGCCGTGCGCTTCCACCAGGGCTCGAGCCTCGGTGCGGGCATCCGCGAACGGTGCAATCGGTGCGCAGATCGCGATACCGCCATGACGCACGATCTCGCTGGCGACATAGCCGATGCGAGTGACGTTGGCCGCGCGATCCTCACGTGAGAAACCCAGCCCGCGCGACAGATGCTTGCGCACCTCATCGCCATCGAGCACGGTGACCGGACGGCTGGTGTGCTCGAGCAACTGCGCGATCAACGCCTGTGCAATGGTCGACTTGCCGGCCCCGGACAGGCCGGTGAAGAACATCGTGAAGCCGCGCGGCGCATGCACCGGATGTCGTTCACGCAGAATCTTCACCACGTCCGGGAAGCTGAACCACGCCGGGATCTCGGTACCTTCTTGCAAGTGCTTGCGCAATTCGGTGCCGGAGATATCGCGTACCGTATCGGTGTGCGTGACCTCGGTGGAGGGCAGGTACGTATCGCGATTTTCCGCATAGACCATCGCCGGAAACGGCACGATCTGGATGCCAAGTTCATCCTGGTATTGCTCCAGCAACAGCTGCGCGTCGAACGGACCGTAGAACGGCTGACCGCTGGAATCCTTGCCGGGACCGGCATGATCGCGGCCGACGATGAAGTGGCTGGCGCCATAGTTCTTGCGGATGATCGCGTGCCAGAGTGCTTCGCGCGGACCGCCCATGCGCATGGCCAGCGGTAGCAGCGACAGTTTCACGCTGTCCTGCGGATACTGCGGCAGCAGCGCACGGTAGCAACGTACACGCGTGTAGTGGTCGACGTCGCCCGGCTTGGTACGGCCCACCGACGGCTGGATCAGCAACTTCGCGCCGACTTGCTGCGCGGCGCGCAGGGTCAGCTCGCGATGCGCGCGGTGCATCGGATTGCGCGTCTGGAATGCGACGATGCGCGTCCAGCCATTTTCGGCGAACCATTCGCGCAGGCTACGCGGAGAATCGCGCAGCCCCTCGAAATCGTAGTGCGCCGGTGGCTGGATGCCGCGCAGGCGACCACCGAGTGCCACCGGTTGCGTGCGCTCAATCAGTTCGGCCACGCCGGGATGCAGGCGGTCGGTACTACCGAACACCCGCTTCGCCTCGTGCAGTCGATCGGGCCAGTAGATATCCTGCACTTCCAGCACCGCGAGCGGGACGCCCTGACTGTCGCGCAATGCGACCTCGCTGCCGGGCGCGAGCTTCGAGGCAAACTCCTCGCTCACGTCCAGCGTGATTGGGATCGGCCACAGCGTGCCATCGGCGAGACGCAGCTCTTCAACTACGCGGTCGTAATCGTGGCGTCCGAGAAAGCCCTCCAGCGGCGAGAACGCGCCGCTCAGCAACAGCTCCAGGTCGCACAGCTGGCGGATATTGAGATCGATGCCCGGCAAGCTGCTGCTGCGATGCTTCAGTACTTCGGCTTCGGCGTGCGGCAGATACAAATCCTTCAGTACTCCGCCGTGCGGGGCGATCAGCTCGTCGTCCGGAGCGAGGTCCCTCTTCGGGGAAAGTGCGGTGTGGCTCATGTGTGATGGATCCGATCGGGGTGGATGTAGTGAGGGCAGGCCATCGCTACGCGACAGCCTGCGAGTCACGCGATGCTGTGCAATCCGCATTCGCGTTTGAGCCCGAAGAAACGGGTGTCTTCCGGATCCATGCCAGGCTCCCAGCGGCGGCTGGTATGGGTGTCGCCGATCGACACGTAGCCTTGTTCCCACAGCGGGTGGTAGGGCAGGCCGTGGCGCTGCAGGTACATGCCGACGTCGCGGTCGCTCCAGTCGGCGAGCGGATGGAATTTCCAGCGTTCGTTCCTGCGTTCGACGAACGCAATATCGGCACGGCTTCTCGCCTGGCTTCGACGCAGACCGGCGAACCAGCCGTTGGCACCGAGCTCGTCCAACGCGCGCTGCATCGGCTCGACCTTGCGGATACTGTTGTAGCGATCAAGGCCCTCGAGACCCTGCTCCCACAGTCGGCCGTAGCGCGCCTCCATCCAGCTGATGCCGATACGTGGTCGGTATACCTTGAGGTTCAGCGCGAAGCGCTCGGAAAGTTCGTCGACAAAACGATACGTCTCCGGAAACAGATAACCGGTATCGATCAGCACGACCGGGATGTCCGGCTTCTGCCGTGTGACCAGATGCAGCGAGACCGCTGATTGCGCGCCGAAGCTCGACGACATGACGTGCTTGCCAGGCGTGTGTTCCAGCGCCCAGGCCACACGCTCCTCGGCGCTCAGCTTTGCCAGCGCCGCGTTCAATGCTTTGAGCGCGCGCGGGTCGTCGGTCTTTGGTGGAAGTTCCAGCGCGCTCATGCCAGCACCTGCACGGGAATTTGCCTGGACTGAATCGGCTCGTTGAGCAGCAGGTCATGGCGCAACAGAAAATCGCCAAAGCCTTCGCCAGGTGCGCGTTCGGCTGCATAGCGTGCGAACAGTGGGTCGAGTGCGCCGAGGATCGCGGCCTCATCCACGTTCTCGCGATAGATAACGTTCAACCGCTGGCCGCTGAAGTCGGCGCCAAGTCGCAAGTCGTAGCGTCCCGGCCCGCGGCCGACCAGCGCGATCTCGCCCAAGTACGGTCGCGAGCAGCCATTCGGGCAGCCGGACAGGCGCAACAGGGTCGGTGCGTCGGCGAGACCATGCTGGTCGAGCAGCCGTTCCAGCTTCGGCAGCAGCCCCGGCAGATAGCGCTCGCTCTCGGCCATCGCCAGCCCGCAGGTAGGCAGAGCGACGCAGGCAACGGCGTGGCGACGGATGCCGCTCTGCTTGAGATAGCCGTCCAGACCGTACTCGTGCACGATTGCCTCGATGCGTGCGCGATCAGCAGCGGCGACATTAGCCACGATCACGTTCTGGTTGCACGTCATGCGGAAGTCGCCAGTGTGCGCCTTGGCCAGTTCACGCAGGCCAGTCAGCCATCGATGTGCACCGACGTCGGCGAGACGGCCGGATTCGATGTGCAGCGTGAGGTGCCAGTGCCCGTCGTGACCCTCGACCCAGCCGTAGCGATCGCCGTTGTGCTCGAAGCGATACGCGCGCGCCGGATCCAGCGCAAAGCCCAGTCGCGTTTCCAGCTCCGCCTTGAACGCGTCGAGGCCGCGATGATCCAGCGTGTACTTCAGTCGTGCGTGTTTGCGCTCGCTGCGGTTGCCCCAGTCGCGCTGAACGCGAACGATCGTCTCGGCGACGGTGAATAGTTGCTGCGGCGTCACGAAGCCGATCACGCTCGCCAGCCGGGGGTAGGTCGTCGGATCGCCATGCGTTGCGCCCATACCGCCGCCGATCGCCACGTTGAAACCGCGCAGCGTGCCGGCTTCGATAATCGCGATCAGACCCAGATCCTGTGCGAACACATCGACGTCGTTGAGCGGCGGGATCGCCAGGCCGATCTTGAACTTGCGTGGTAGGTAGGTAGCACCGTAAAGCGGCTCCTGTTCCGCGGCGATGGGCTTCGGTCCGTCGACCGGCGCTTCATCTTCAAGCCTGACCCCATCGAGCCAGATCTCGTGATACGCGCGCGTCTTCGGCGCCAGTTCGTCGGACAGTCGCACGGCCCATGCGTAAGCCTCCGCATGAGCCGCCGACTCGATCGGATTCGCCGTGCTCACCACATTGCGCACCACGTCGCCGCAGGCCGCGATGGTCCCGGCCAAGGCGTCATGGATCGCGGCAATCGAGGGTTTGAGCTTGCGCTTGATGATGCCGTGCCACTGGAACGTTTGCCGCGTGGTGATGCGCAGCGTGCCGTTCGCGTAGTCCCTGGCGATCTGATCGAAAACCAGCCATTGCGCCGGCGTCACCACACCGCCCGGCAGTCGTGCGCGCAGCATGAATGCATACGCCGGCTCCAGCTTTTGCTGGCGACGCTCCTCGCGCAGGTCGCGATCGTCCTGCAGGTAGCTGCCGTGAAACTTCAGCAACTTGTTGTCGTCGTCGCTGATTGCACCGGTGACCGGATCGGCCAGGCCTTCGGCGATCGTGCCGCGCAGGTAGTTGCTGGCGGCCTTGATGCGTTCGAAATCGGAGAGTGTCGTTGTCATGTCAGTAGACGTCACGGGCGTAGCGGCCCTGCTGCAGGAGTTCGTTGAGCCAGGCCTTCGCATCATCGGGCGACTGCTTGCCGTGGATGCTGATCACTTCAATCAAGGCGGAGTGCACATCCTTCGCCATATGCGCGGAATCGCCGCAGACGTAGAGATGCGCGCCGCTCTGCAGCCACGCGTACAGCTCGGCGCCTTGTTCGCGCAAGCGGTCCTGCACGTAGGTCTTGTGGGATTGGTCGCGCGAAAACGCGAGGTCCAGGCGATGCAGCGCGCCGCGCTTCAACGCGTCCTGCCACTCGACCTGATAGAGGAAGTCCTGTGTAAAATGACGGTTGCCGAAGAACAGCCAGTTGCGGCCGCTGGCGTCACTTTCCTGCCGTTCCTGCACGAACGCGCGGAATGGCGCCACGCCGGTACCGGGTCCGATCATGATGATGTCGCGGGTACTGTCGGCCGGCAGACGGAAGCGTTCGTTTGACTCGATGAACACCGGTACCTTGCCGTCCTCGTCGGTTGCCGCCAGGAACGCGGATGCGGCGCCCCAGTGCGGGTTACCGTGTGCCTCGTAGTCGACCACCGCCACCGTCAGGTGCACCTCGTCGCCAACCAGCTTCGGGCTGGATGCAATCGAATACAGGCGCGGCGTCAGCGGACGCAGTGCAACGACCAGCGCCTCGGGTTGCCATGCCGCCGGATAGCGGCGCAGCAGATCGATCGGCTGGTCGCTCGCCAGCAGTGCGGCGAAGTCCGCCGCATGCTCCGGTTGCAGCACACGCGTTAGCTCGGCGTGTCCACTGGTGGCAGCAAGCGCCGCGACGAAGGCGCGATTGAGCCGGGTGATTTCGCGCTCGCGGGTGAGCCATTGCGCCAGCGGCAGCGTACGGCCGTCGTGGGTCACGTCCAGCGCGCCGTCGAGTTGCAGCGCCGCCAGCCATTGTTCGACCAGGGCCGATGGGTTGCGCGGCCAGATACCCAACGCATCGCCCGGCGCGTACTGGAGTCCCGAGCCGTCGAGCGACAATTCAATATGCCGCACATCGCGCTCGTTGCCGCGTGCCACGATGCGCTGGTTGGCCAGCACGGTGGCGGCATATGGCCGCTCACGCGAATAAGTTGAGCGATTCGAGACCGCGTGCAGCGGCGTGACACGCGCGGCTGGCGCGAGGCTCTTCAGCACGTCGCGGGCCTGCTCGAGCGTCTTGTCCAGCCACGGTCTGGCGATCGCCTCTACGTCGACATCCGTTTCGCCGAGCGGCGCGAAACGGCTGCCGCCCAATTCGGCCAGCCGTGCATCGAGCTGGCGACCGATCGCGCAGAACTGCGGATAGCTCGAATCGCCGAGACCAAGCACGGCGAACTGCAGTGACGGCAGCTTCGGCGCCCGCTTGCCGGCAATGAACTCAACGAGGCCGCGCGCATCATCCGGCGGCTCGCCTTCGCCTTGCGTGCTGATCACGACGGCGAGGTAGCGTTCCTGTGCCAGCTCGCGCTGCGGATAGGCATTGGCGCGCACCAATCGCACCGGAAGGCCCGCGGCCTCGCTGCGCTCGGCCAGCTGCTCGGCGATGCGCTTCGCATTACCTGTCTGGCTACCGTAGACGATCGTCAGACGTTCACCGACGGCCTTGGCCGGCACGGGCGCGGTTGTCGGAGCTCCGCCTTGCGATTGTGCCTGCGCAGCCAGCGACGCGCTCCACGCGGCAACCCAGTAAAGCTCGGCGGGCTGAAGACCTTCGACAAGCCGGGCCAGCAAGGCACTCTTGTCGGCATTCAAGGGACCGGGCAGGAATTCGGGAGCAACGACGGCGTTCACACAATGTCCTTTGGACGTCTAGACTTCTTGGCGTCCGAAATTAATCTTTAATTAACGCCACAGGAAAGGACGTATCGGCATGTACATATGCCAAGGCCTTATTTCCTCGGGGGAAACTGGCTGCCAATACTCGACCCATCTTCTGCACTGCGATCGTCATGGCGCCGCTCCCCGAACTCCTCACCTTTGCCGCAGTCGGCGTGTTTGCCCAGCTGGTCGACGGCGCACTGGGCATGGCCTATGGCGTCGTCTCGGCCGCGATGCTGTTGGGGCTGGGCCTGCCACCCGCGTTGGCCAGCGCCAGCGTGCACTACGCGGAAACCTTCACCTGCGGCGCGTCGGGCATCAGCCATCTGCTGGCCGGCAACGTGCGTCGCCGGCTTTTCTGGAGCCTGGTGATACCCGGGGTGATCGGCGCGGTGATCGGCGCCTATGTGGTCAGCCACGTACCCGCGACCTGGATGCGGCTGGTGCTCACGCCCTATCTGATTGGTACCGGTGTCTTTCTTCTGCTGCGCAACTTCCGCGGCGGCGGTCGTCCAACAAGCATCGACGCGCCACGCAGCCCACCACCGCTGGGGCTGGTAGCGGGCTTCGCCGACGCCATGGGCGGCGGTGGCTGGAGCGCGCTTACCGTGACCACGCTGGTCGCTCGCGGTGCCACGCCGCGCATGGTTATCGGCACCGTGCACCTGGCCAAGTGCGTGGTCAGCGCGGCTGCCAGCGTCAGCTTTCTTGTGCATATGGGTGCACCCCACGGCACCGCTGTCCTGGGTCTCATCAGCGGCGGCGTGACCGCAGCGCCACTCGGAGCGCTGTTTGCACGCAGGGTATCGCCGCGTACGGCCACATTGCTTGCAGCGACCGCCGTACTCGGGCTTGGCTTGAACAATGTGGTGAAAGCGCTCTACTGAGCTTCCATCGCCGATGTCACGCGGCGAACGATTCATCCGGTGCGGTCAGGCCTGCCAGACCCAGCGTCCTGCTGGCGCATCGCCCGCTTGCTCGCCCAGGGCGAATACGATGGCGCCCCGCGGCGCCACACGAAGTTCGGCACCGTTCTGGAGACCCAGTGCGGCCACGTCCTCGCCGGCCACATCCGCCTCAAGCGTCTGGTCGATCGAAGGAATATAGAGTTCCAGATGGGCCACGCTGCCGGCCAGGTAGACATGCCGCAGCCGCGCCGCCCATCCGGACTCGGTGTGGGCGCCAACCAGCGACAGATGTTCCGGGCGCACGTAGGCGACGACATTCGCGTGACGACCGTTCCACGGGTCTCCTTCGAGCACCCAGTCGCCCGCGCTCAAGCGATGGTTGGCGTACGTCAACGGGATCTTGTTCACCTTGCCGATGAATTCGCAGACGAACGGTGTTGCCGGTTGCTGATAGATCGCTTCCGGCGAGCCTACCTGTTCAATCCGGCCTCGATTCATGACCGCGATGCGATCGGCGAGCTCCAGGGCTTCCTCCTGATCGTGCGTAACGAAGACCGTGGTCAGTTCCAGATCCTCATGCAGTTCGCGCAACCAGCGACGCAACGTGACCCTGACCTGTGCATCCAGCGCACCGAACGGTTCATCGAGCAAAAGCAGATCAGGCTCGACCGCCAGCGCTCGCGCCAGGGCCACCCGTTGGCGTTGGCCACCGGATAGTTGCGAAGGGTAGCGATGACCGTGGTCGTCCAGTTGCACGCGTTTCAGCAACTGCTGCACGCGTTCGGCGATCTCTGTGCGCGACGGTCGTGCTTTGCGCGATCGGACGCGCAGGCCAAAGGCCACGTTCTCCGCCACGGTGAGGTGCCGAAACAGTGCGTAGTGCTGAAATACCAGCCCGACCTTGCGCTTGTGTGCCTGCGCCGCCAGAAAATCATTCCCGTCCAGCTGCACGGTTCCGGCGTCCGGATAGTCCAGCCCCGCCAGGATACGCAGCAGGGTGGTCTTGCCTGATCCGGACGGTCCGAGCAAGGCAAGAAATTCGCCGGGTGCGATGACCAGGCTGACATCATCCAGCGCAGGGTAATCGGTGAAGCGGCGACTCAGATGGGAGAGTTCCAAAGTCATCGATGGTCTCAATGGCCGCCGGGTGCATGAGCGGCGATCTCGTCGCCATATCGCCATTCCAGCAGCGCCTTGATCGCCAACGTCGCCAACGCCAGCAGCGCGAGCAAGGTCGCCACGGCAAACGCGCCGACGTAGTCGTATTCGTTGTAGAGCATCTCCACCTCCAGTGGCATGGTCGTGGTCAGGCCGCGGATATGCCCGGAGACGACGGACACGGCACCAAATTCGCCCATCGCGCGGGCATTGCACAGCAGCACGCCATACAACAGCGCCCAGCGAATATTCGGCAAGGTCACCCGGAAGAACATCTGCCAGCCGCCGGCCCCCAGCACACGGGCAGCTTCCTCTTCATCGGAGCCCTGTGACTGCATCAGCGGGATCAGTTCGCGTGCGACGAACGGCAGCGTGATGAAGATGGTTGCCAGTACCAGGCCGGGTACCGCAAAAATAATCTTGACGTCGTGCAGCTCAAGCCAGTGACCGAACCAGCCTTGCGCACCGAACAACAGCACATAGACCAGCCCGGAAATCACCGGCGAAACCGAAAAAGGCAAATCAATGAAGGCACCGAGCAGTGCCTTACCCCGGAACTCGAAGCGCGCTATCGCCCAGGCCGCGGCCACGCCGAAGACGACATTCAGCGGCACGGAAATCGCGGCCACCAGCAGAGTCAGACGAATGGCCATCAGTGCTTCGTGTTGCCCAATCGCCGATAGATAGGCGTGCAGTCCCCGCCGAAAAGCTTCCACAAAAACCACGGCTAGCGGTAGCGCTAGAAAAATGGTCAGGAAGGCCGTGGCCGCCAGCATCAGCAGCAGGTGGCCGATCCGCCGTGACCAGTGCGGTTGCCGTCTTGGCCCGCTCATTGAAGTTGCTCCGCCCAGCGATTGCTCCAGCGTTGCAGCACGGCAATCAGGATCAGCAACGCGAACGAGGCGATGAGCATAACGGTGCCCAAGGCAGCAGCCCCTGCGTAGTCGAATTCCTCAAGCTTCTCCACGATAAGCAGGGGCGCGATTTCCGAGCGCATCGGGATATTGCCGGCGATGAAAATCACCGAGCCGTATTCGCCGACCGCTCTGGCCAGCGCCAGCGCGAATCCAGTCAGCAGCGTCGGTGCAAGCATCGGAAGGATGACGCGGAAGAACGTCTGTGCGTGGCTGGCTCCCAGGCTTTCGGCAGCTTCCTCCACATCGCGATCCAGTGACTCCAGTACCGGCTGAAGCGTGCGCACGACAAACGGAAAGCCGACAAAGACCATCGCGAGAATCACGCCCGCCGGTGCATAGGCGATCTGGATACCGCGCTGCATGAGCCAGTGGCCCAGCCAGCCGTTGGGCGCATAGAGCGCGGTCAGCGCGATGCCGGCGACGGCCGTGGGCAGCGCGAACGGCAAATCGACAAGGGCATCGAACAGGCGGCGTCCGGGAAATCGATAACGTACCAGCACCCACGCGACCAGCAGGCCGAAGCAGACATTGATGATGGCCGCCAGGATCGCCCCGCCGAAACTGAGCTTGAGTGCCGCCAGGGTGCGCGGTGAACTCAGCAGATGCAGCATGCCGGCCACGCCGATACCGGACGCCTTCCAGGCCAGTGCCACCAGCGGCAGCAGCACGATCAATCCAAGATACGTCAGCGCGTATCCCAGGCTGAGCCCAAAACCGGGCAGGATGCGTCGACGCATGACGACTTCAGTGCCCGGGACCGATCTGGTCGAAGATGGCGCCATCGGCAAAGAACTTCGCTTGCGCCTGACGCCAGTCACCGAACACATCATTAATAGTGAAGGTGTTGACCTTGGGGAACTGCGCGGCGTATTGGGCCGACACGGCCGGCAAGCGTGGCCGATAGAAGTTCTTTGCTTCGATCGCCTGGCCCTGTGGCGAGTAGAGAAACTTTACGTAGGCTTCAGCGACGACGCGTGTCTCATGCTTGTCGACATTCTTGTCGACGACGGCAACCGGTGGCTCGGCAAGAATGCTGATGGAGGGCACGACGATGTCAAACGTATCCTTGCCGAGCTCCCGCTGTGCCAGCAGGGCCTCGCTTTCCCAGGCCACCAGCACATCGCCGACCCCGCGCTGAGCGAAGGTGTTGGTGGCGCCTCGGGCGCCGGCATCGAGCACCGGCACGTGCTGGTAGAGCGCCTGCACGTAGGCCCGCGCTTTCGTGTCGTTGCCACCAGGTTGCTTTAGCGCGTAGCCCCACGCAGCGAGGAAATTCCAGCGGGCGCCGCCGGAGGTCTTCGGATTAGGGGTGATTACCTGAATACCCGACTTGATCAGGTCGGGCCAGTCTTTGATGTTCTTCGGATTGCCCTTGCGCACCAGGAAAACGATGGTGGATGTATACGGTGAAGCGTTGTCCGGCAGGCGCTTCTGCCAATCCTTGGCGAGCAATCCGTGGTCGGCCACTGCGTCGATGTCATAGGCCAGCGCAAGCGTGACGACATCCGCAGGCAGTCCATCGACGACGGAGCGCGCCTGTTTGCCCGAGCCTCCGTGCGACATGTTGATCGTCACGGTATCTCCGTGCTGCGCTTTCCACTGGGCGGCAAACGCCGTGTTGATATCACGGTATAGCTCGCGAGTGGGATCGTAAGACACGTTCAACAGCGTGACGTCCTTGGCCGGCGCTGCTGCGACGAACAATCCACTCAGCAGTGCAAGCATCAACAGGAACTTCTTCATAGCCGTCTCCATTTGCCGGGTAGAAGGGCCAGCCTAGCCATCACGGGGTACGGCGCGAAATGGTCAAAATCCATTTGCTTATGTCCGGATCCAACAACATTTCATTTGGACGTCTTTGCAGCTTGGCGTCCAAATTCGCTCCAGGCCACGCATGAAAAAGTATTTGTTGGTATATCCATATGTCAACGCTTCATTTTTCCAGTCCAGCTGTCCGTGCCCAAACTGATTTCACTTCAGAGCGACTACTTGGGGATCGAAATGACTGGTCTTAAAACCATCCTGTTTGCCGGCTTGCTGCTGACGCAGGTCGTTCACGCCGACGACAATACTTATGTAAACACGCCGTATATCGGGCTTCGTTATCGCGACAGTACGCTGCATCAGGACAATTTGGCAGACACCGGACATGCCAACACACTACGCCTTCAACTGGGCTATCTGTGGGCTCTGACGCCGCACCTTGCCGCGTACGCCGAGGGTACCAAGGTGTGGTCGCTGTTCGGCATGCAATACAACGACACCACCGGCCGACGCACGCCTTACCCAGCCGAAGCCGATCCGCCGTCGACCGAACTCAGCAGCGCCTGGCTGGGTTACGACAACGGCCAGGCCGGCGTCCGCGTCGGTCGGCAGTATCTGAACATCGACGACAGGCGTTTCTTCAGTTCCAACCTCTGGCGACAGAATCCGCAATCGTTTGACGGCGTCACCACCTACCTGAAGCTGAGTAGCGGCACGACGCTGAGCGCCGATTGGGTCAATCAGGTCAACCGCACCGTGGGAGAGGACTTTCCCGATGTCGACCAGCGCCGCTGGAAGCTCGACGGAAAGTTGTTGCACCTGGATCAAGTGCTGCCGCTGGGTACGTTGACCGCCTATGGCTACTTCGTGAAGAACCTGACCATCGCAACCGATTCCGTGCGTACCGAAGGTGCACGCTGGACCGGCAGCGAGTCCTTGCTGGGTGATCAGACCAAACTGACCTGGACGCTGGAGGGCGCACAACAATACAACTACGCCAACAATCCGTCGCACTTCAGCCTGCCCTATCACCTGTTCGAACTCAGCTATGGCTTGCCCTATCTTGCAGCACGCGTGGGTCAGGAGTCGCTCGGCGGCAACGGCCATACGGCATTCAATATTGCTTACGGTTCCGGTCACAGCTTCGATGGCTGGGTCGGCGTCTTCAGCATTCCCCCGCACGGTCTGGTCGATACCTATGGCGGCCTGCACGGCGAGTTGCCGTGGCACGACCTGGCCTGGCAGCTGACCTACCACGACTTCCAGCCGGCCACCGGTGGTGGCACGCGCTACGGCGACGAGATTGACGCCGGCGTGCGTGCGAACCTCACCGCACGCTTCAGCCTGGAACTGCAATACGGCGACTACCGTGCCGACAGCTTCACCGTGAGCCAGCGCAAGCTGTGGCTACTGGCGGAATACCGTTACGGCAAGCAGGCGATCTGACGGCATTCCCCCGCCGTGGATGGAGCCGTGGCGGAAATCCCGCGCGGCTCGGACCGCATGCGGGTCGCAGCTCGACGCGGGTGCGTCGGCCAACCCGAACAAAATTCTGCTTTTCAGAAGATTCCATAGCTCACGTTTCTTGCGCCGGGCCAAATACGGAAGCCGCCCGGGCTCCCCTACAAGGAACGTTTTATCGCCATGAAGAAGACACTTCTGGCTCTGGCGCTTGTCGCCTCCATCGCCGCCCCGATCGCTGCCAACGCCACCCAAGCGAATGGCATCGGTTACACCTATGTGCAGCTCGACTACGCCTACGTAGGCTCGCACTACCGCGAGAACCAGCAGGAAGGCGGCATTCTGAGCGGCTCCTGGCAATTCGCTGACAACTTCCACGTGTTTGGCAGCTACAGCGATTTCTCCGCCCAGCACTACAGCCTCAGCAACAAGCCCTGGACGCTGAGCTTCGGCTCCGCCAATGCCATCGGTTCAAAGGTCGACCGGGTCTCCCGCTTGGCCTATAGCCACGACGGCGTGCACGCCGTCGTCTGCGCCGACTTCAACTGCACACCACCTACCGCGCGCATGGCCAACGCCAACACCTACTTCGCCACCACCGGCGTGATGGGTCGCGTGACCGACGATCCGACGCCCAATGCCTACCTTGGCTACCATGATGGCGTCGCGCCGGCCCCGGCGTTCGCAGCGGCGGCACTGATGGAGCCGGCGAAGACGAGCGTGAAGAGGGCGGCTGCCCTTGTGAGCCGGCCATTCGAAGAGCGATGATTTGACATGGCTTCAATCCCTATTTGGAAGAGACGGGCGATGGCATTCCGAAGGCTTGCGGTCATCCCGGGCGGTGCCATCTCTCTTTACGGCGAAAAAAAAGCGCCTGCACCGACATGGCCGGGCCGTGCGCCCCCGCAACAACGCTGGTCGCCGTGGACAGACCCGCAGTGCACATGAACGCCGAACCCCAAATCACGGAAACCCTGGCGCGCGGAGACCCAGCCGCGATTGACGCGCTGATTCCGAAGATCTACTCCACGCTGCGTCAGCTCGCGCGCCGACAGCGGGCGCATGAAGCGGCGCATACACTCGAGACGACGGCGCTGGTTCACGAGGCCTATCTGAAGCTGGTCAATCAGAGCGACGTCAGGTTTGCCGATCGCGCGCACCTGTATGCGTACATGAGCCGGGTAATGCGCCATATCCTGATCGACCATGCGCGACGGAAGAAGGCGCAGAAACGTCAAGCGCCCGAGATGATGGCAGCGGAGGCGGGATCGGAAATCATCGACGTGCTGGCGATCGACGAAGCGTTGAGTCGGCTCGCGGCCCTGGATCGGCGCCTTGCGCACGTCGCCGAATTGCGGTTGTTCGCTGACCTATCGAGCCCGGATATCGCCGAGGTGCTCGGCGTCAATGCACGCACGGTCGAGCGAGACTGGCTTAAGGCGCGCACGTTTCTGTCCGCCTGCCTGATGTCCGGTGCGTGAGGTGATGTCGGTCGTTGCGGTGTGATTGCGCTATAGAGACATGTACGAACGGGAATACGCGCCGCCAATGATTTTCGACTTTGCTCAACGATGGCACGAGATCGAACCGCTGATTGATCGGCTGTTCGAGGTGCCCGCCGCCGGGCGGCCCGATTGGCTACGCAGGCACTGCGAAGACGCGACGCTGCGTGCGCTCGTTGCACAGGCGCTCGACAATGCAGCCGGCATCGAGGCGCTCGAACGCGGCATGGCGCAATGGCTGCCGGCGTTCGTCGACAATCCGCCCGATACGCTACCGGCGATCTCAGGTTATCGCGTACTTCGTTTCGTCGGTGCGGGAGGCATGGCCAGCGTATTCGAGGCAGAGCGCGAACTACCTGGTGGCCCACAGATGGTCGCTCTCAAGCTGTTGCGCATCGACGTTCATGACGCCGATGAGCGTCGGCGTTTCCTGCGCGAGCAACGCATCCTTGCACGGCTGCAGCATCCGCACATCGCGCAGTTGCTCGATGCGGGATTCTCGCCGACGGGTACGCCGTTTCTAGCTCTCGAATTCGTCGCCGGTGACGATCTCGTCACGCATTGCGAACGGCGCGGTCTTAACGCGGGTGAACGCCTCGCCCTGTTCATCGACGTGTCTGCCGCAGTCGAGCACGCGCATCGCAGCCTGATCGTGCATTGCGATCTCAAGCCGAGCAACGTGCTGGTCGGCGAGAACGGCTGCGTCAAGCTCGTCGATTTCGGCATCGCCAAGCTGCTGACCGGCGAAGGCGAGCAGACGCGCACCGAGGCGCGGCGCCTGACTCGCTCCTACGCCGCCCCGGAACAGTTCGCCGGCGATGCCGCGACGACGGCGATAGACGTGTACGCACTCGGGGTGCTGCTGGCCGAGCTGCTCTGCGGCCTGCAGCCACGCCGCATCGACCGATATGCCAATGCGAAAGCGTCTGCATTCGACGACGAGGCGTTGCGACGAAAGCTTGGCGTCGATCTCCACGCGATCGTGCAGAAAGCGACGCGGCCAGATCCGATCCGTCGCTATGCGAGCGTAGCGGCGCTGCGCGACGACATAGAACGCTACCGCGACGGCAGGCCGTTGCGGGCCCGGGCGGATACGTTCGGGTATCGCGTCTTCATGTTCGCAAAACGGCATGCATTGGCTGTCTCGGTCGGCGCCGTGATCGCGATGATCCTCGCCAGCGCGACGGCCGTCGGCCTGCACGAAGCGCGTCTTGCACGCCGCGCCGCCCAGGAGGCGAACGCACAGACGCTCACTGCCAAAGGTGAAGCAAAGCGCGCGGATGCGCTCAAATCATTCCTCGAAGGCTTGTTCGACAGCGGGTCGGACGGAGCTGAGGCGAACGAAACCGCCGAGGACCTGCTTGCACACGGACGCGAACGAGCCGATCGCGATTTCGCGATGCAGCCTGCGCTGCGCGTCGAGATTCTCGCGCTGGTTGGCGATCTCGAGCGTCGCAGCGGCCATCCGGACCGCGCACAGCAGCCGCTCGAAGAAGCCGCGGCGCTGGCGAAGGTGCAGTTCGGAGTGACGGACAGGCGCACACTCCACGTCGAATACCTGCTTGCAAAGGAGGCCGATGAACTCGGCCGCGTTCGAGATGCGAGGTTGCGTCTACAGGACGCGATCGAAGCATTTGAGTCAGGTCCGAATCGCGACTCGCCGGAAGAAGTGCAGGCGCTCGCGTGGCTCGCTGGACTCGACGAGCGTATCGGCGAATCGGCGCAGGCGATCGACATCGGCAACAAGGCACTCGCGCTCGCGCGGCGCGTGCTTCCGGACGACAGCGATGCGCTAACCGAGGCGGTGTTGAACCTCGGCTGGATCCTGATGGATGCCGGTCATCCAGACGGGGCAGAGCCGCTGTTACGCGAAGCGCTCGCGCGCAAGCGCAGCCGGTTTGGCAGCCGCCACGCCGATGTCGCGGAAGCGATGACGATCCTGACCTCGGCGTTGACCCAGCTTGGTCGCTATGGCGAGGGCGAGCAGCTGATGCGCGACGCACTCGACATCGACGCCAGCGCGTACACGCGCCCCAATGCTCACGTGTCCTGGCACCTCAACGATCTTGCCGTCGTGCTGGCGCTGGAAGGCAAGCTGGGCGAAGCGAGTACGTTCTACGCGAAGGCCATTGCGGTCGATCAGGCGCTTGCGCCGGCGGCGGCACTCAGCGAGGCGGTGAGCCTCGGCAATCTGGCGCGGATTCGTTTCAGACAGGGTGCTTACGCTGAATCCGAGGCGGGCGTTCGCGATGTGATCAACCGCAAGCAGCGCCTGCTCGGCGCTGATTATGGCGACAACGGCCGTAGCTATGATCACGCGAGCCTGGCCGAAATCCTCACCGCCCGCGGTCGTTTCCAGGAAGCTCGAACACTCGCCGACAATGCGCTTGCGGATGCGCAGCAGCGGCATCGTGATGCACATCCGGATGTCGCCTTCGCGCTCACCGTCGAAGCCGAGCTAACGGAAGCAAGCGGCGCCTCCCTGGGCGCAGCCACATCTGCCGAAAGGGCTGTCGCGATGTATGCCGCGCTGGCGGATCAAGACTCGGAAAAGTCGATCAGGGCGCGTCTTCTGTACGGTGAAATCCTGCAGACCCTCGGTCGCAGCGGTGAAGCAAAGTTGCAATTCAAAAGTGCTCTCGCGGCGGCCGACACAATCACGCCGAGCACGGCCGTCCTCGTTGCGCATGCCGAGGCCGACCTCGCACGCGTCGACGTTTCGCTCGGCGAACACGCTGCTGCAGGTCGGCTTCGCGCAGAGGCGGAAGCATCGCTCGCCGAGATCAAGGAGGGGCCAAACACCGAGCGCGATGCAACGCTGCGCCAGCTCGCAAGCCTCGGCGTCCGAGCCCGATAATTCGGGATCGCCCATGGGTCGGTGCCCAACCAGAACCGACACCAGGTTCACTCTCTCCCGACAGGTAAGCCCGTTCCAACCAGCAATGCCCAGCGCGACTCAGAAGGAGCGTTCACCCCGTACCCAGACATTGCGCACGATGGGTAAGCCATCCGCAACACGCATGCGCACCACGTCAGCGCGATAGCCGGGTTTGAGCTGGCCGCGGTCGTTGAGGCCGAGCACCTTTGCGGGGTTGCTTGCGACTGTGGCAATGGCGCGCGGCATGGACCAGCCAGCCTGGGTGTGCAGCATGAAGGCACCGTGCAGCAAGCTGGCCGGCACATAGTCGGACGACAGCAAGTCCAGGCGATCGGCCCGGGCCAGGTCCAGCGCGGCGACATTGCCGGAGTGCGAGCCCCCGCGTACGACGTTGGGAGCGCCCATCACCGTGGCCAGACCGTGCTTGCGTGCTGCTTCGGCCGCTTCGTGGGTGGTGGGAAATTCGGAGATCGTGACGCCGATGCGCTGCGCATACTCCACCTGCTCGGCATCGGTATCGTCATGGCTGGCCAGCACGATATCCCTGCCCAGCGCCATTGCCAGCACGGCGCTCTCATGACGCTTGCTGTAAGTGGCCTGCTGATCGGTGCGGCGGGTCACCACGTCGTTGAACTCGTCCTCGGTCCAGCTCATGTGGTTCTTGCTGTAGTACTTGCGGTACTGCTGGATGTCGCGGTACTGGCGCTGACCCGGCGTATGATCCATCAACGACAGCAGGCGCACGCTGCTGTGATTCATCAGTGGTTCCAGCGCTTCGAGCAGGCGCGGATAGGCCAGCTCGCAGCGCAGGTGGATCCAGTGATCGGCGCGCAGTGCGCCGCTGGCCTGGCCGGCGAGGATCGCGTCGTAGGTGCCTTGCAGGGTCTCGATGCGCACGCTTTCCTCTTCCAGGTCACCCACCGACAGCGCATCGAACACGGTGGTGATGCCCGCGGCGACGACTTGCGCATCATGCGTAAGTACGGCCGGGAGCGCTGGCCACAGCACGCCGGCGCGTGGCATCAGGTGCTTTTCCAGGTTGTCGGTGTGCAGTTCGATCAGGCCGGGGATCACGTAGTCGCCATCACAGTCGATGGCGCCAGGTGCCTGCGTCGAGCCTTCATCCACGAGTCGAACAAAGCCGTTTCGGGCAATCAAGGTGCCGTGTACGACGCGATCTTCAAGCACGATGCGGGCATTGGTCAGAACAAAATCATTCATAAGGGAGCCGATGAGTTGAGATTAGGTGAGCTGGAAAGGGCGCATCGGAAACAGACGGGTGGCGACGCGGTCGCGCATGTCCTCGTCGTGGAAGATGCCGAGCACGGCGGAGCCGGCGGCGCGTGCATCTTCCAGTAGTTCGGCGACCACGACGCGGTTGTCGGCATCGAGCGATGCCGTAGGCTCGTCCAGCAAGAGCAAGGGGCGCGACACGATCAAGCCGCGGGCGATGTTCACGCGTTGCTGTTCGCCGCCGGAGAAGGTGCCAGGTGGCAGCCGCCACAGTCGCTCGGGAACATTCAGTCGCTGCAGCAGCGTGCCGGCGCGCTGTCGCGCTTCCTGCGCGGACAGGCCCGCCTCGAGCAGTGGTTCGGCAACGATGTCCAGCGCCGGCACGCGCGGAATCACCCGCAGGAACTGGCTGACGTAGCCCAGCGTGTGCCGCCGCACGTCGAGCACCTGATGCGGTGTGGCCTCGGCCAGATCAAGCCAGTTGCCAGCGTGGCGTACGCGGACCACGCCGCGGCTGGGCCGGTAGTTTGCGTAGATCACCCGCAGCAAGCTGCTCTTGCCAACGCCAGATGGGCCTGACAGCACCACACATTCACCGGCGTGCAGGGTCAGCTCGACATCGTCGAGGACATCGAGACGGGCACCGTGCTGGTGATGCAGTTCGAACGATTTCCCCAGGCCGCGAAGTTCGAGCATGGCTGACGCGGAGGGTGCAATGGTGGAAGCGGTCATGTGGTCAGCACCGAGGAAACAAGCAATTGGGTATAGGGGTGCTGCGGGTCATCGAGAATCTGATCGGTGAGCCCGGTTTCGACGACGCGGCCGCCTTGCATCACCATCGTGCGTGCGGCCAGCAGACGGGCCACGGCGAGATCGTGGGTGACCATCACCGCGGCCAGTCCGAGTTCGTTCACCAGCCGGCGCAGCAGATCGAGAATGCGTGCCTGCACCGAGACATCGAGGCCGGCCGTCGGCTCGTCCATGAACACCAGCCGCGGCTGGGTGACCAGGGTGCGGGCGATCTGCAGGCGCTGTTGCATGCCCCCGGAGAAAGCCGTAGGCGCATCATCGATGCGCGATGGATCGATCTCGACCCGCTCCAGCCAGCCCCGGGCGATATCGCGCAGCTGGCCGTAATTGCGCATGCCCAGTGCCATCAGCCGTTCGGCGACGTTGGCACCCGCACTGACGTTGAGGCGCAGTCCGTCGCGAGGGTTCTGGGTAACGAAACCCCATTCCTCGCGGGCCAGGCGGCGCCGGTCGGCCTCGCTCAGTTCACCCAGGTCAAGCCAGGCGCCATCGCGCTGGTGATAGCGCACCGAACCCGCGCTCGGAGTGAGTTGTGCCGCGGCGGCTTTGAGCAAGGTCGATTTGCCAGAACCCGATTCGCCGACGATGCACAGCAGCTCGCCTGGGTGCAGGTCGAAGCTCACGTCCTGACAGCCGATGCGCAAGCCGTAGTGATGGCTCAGTCCGCGTACTTGCAGCAAGGCGCTCATGCGGCCTGCTCCGCGCAGCGCTGACCGCAGTAGTCGGTGTCGGAGCAGACGAACATGCGTGAGCCATGATCGTCCACGATCACCTCGTCCAGATAGCTTTCGTCCGCGCCACACAGTTCGCACTGGTGTTCCCAGCGCTGGATCTCGAACGGGTGATCCTCGAAGGCCAGGCTTTCGACCCGCGTGTAGGGCGGAATCGCGTACAGCCGCTTCTCTCGACCTGCACCAAACAGCATCAGCGCCGGCGAATGATCCAGTTTGGGGTTGTCGAACTTCGGGATCGGCGACGGCGACGTCAGAAAGCGGCCGTCGACCAGCACCGGGTAGTCGTAGCTGGTGGCAATGTGCCCGTACTGGGCGATGTCTTCGTACAACTTCACGTGCATCAATCCGTAGTCGGCCAGCGCATGCAGGGTGCGGGTTTCCGCCTCGCGCGGCTCAAGCGTGCGCAGAGGTTCTGGCTCGGGTACCTGGAACACCAGGATCTGATCTTCCCGCAGTGGTGTTTCAGGAATGCGATGGCGGGTCTGGATCACGCTCGCCTCGGTCGTACGGTCGGTGGTGGTCACCCCGGCTACGCGGGCGAAAAAGCGGCGGATATTCACCGCGTTGGTGGTGTCGTCGGCGCCCTGGTCGATCACCTTCAGCACGTCATCCGGCCCGAGCAGCGCAGCGGTGAGCTGGATGCCGCCGGTGCCCCAGCCATACGGCAGCGGCATCTCGCGGCTGCCGAAAGGCACCTGATAGCCGGGAATCGCCACTGCCTTCAGCAAGGCGCGGCGCAACATGCGCTTGGTGTTCTCGTCGAGGAAGGCGAAGTTGTAGTTCGACGTCATGACGAGATCTCCTGAGTAGCTGCTTCCTCATCCCTGGCGCGGTTTGCATGCTGTGCACTCAACGTGCGCAGCAGCGACAGCTCGGCCTGGAAGTCCACGTAATGCGGCAATTTCAGGTGCTGCACAAAGCCGGAGGCTTCCACGCTGTCCGAATGCGACAGCACGAACTCCTGATTTTGTGCCGGCGCGTAGGAAGGTTCGCCGAGTTCGTCGCAACGAAGCGTGCGGTCGACCAGCGCCATCGACATCGCCTTGCGCTCGCCTTCACCCATGCACAGGCCATAGCCGCGCGTGAACTGCGGTGGCAAACCGTTGCCACCATGGAACTGGTTGATCATCTGGCACTCGGTGAGCGTGACCGATCCGATCTCGATGGTGAAGCCAAGCTCCTCCGGGCAGATCAGCACGTCGACTTCGCCCATGCGGATTTCGCCCGCGAAGGGATGGCTTTCGGCATAACCGCGCTGGGTGGAATAGGCCATGCCCAGCAGGAAGCCCTCGTCACCACGCGCAAGGTTCTGCAGTCGAGTGGCGCGATCGGCCGGAAACATCAGCGGCTCGCGGGTAAGGTCGATGGGCTCGGGATCGCTGCCGGCATCGATGCGTTCGATCAAGGCTTCAGCATCCAGCAGATCGAGCACGCGCGGCATCGCATCCGGCAGCGGTTCGGTGGCCTCTACCGGTTCACCCGGTGCAGCGGATTCAAACTCAAGCAGACGCTGGGTGTAGTCGTAGGTGGGGCCGAGCACCTGGCCGCCGGGGACATCCTTGAACGTGCCAGAAACGCGACGGTGCACGCGCATCGCATTGGTATCCAGGGGTTGGGTGTAGCCAAAGCGGGGCAGTGTGGTGCGATAGGCGCGCAGCAAAAAAATCGCCTCGAGCATGTCGCCAGCGGCTTGGCGGATCGCCATCGAAGCCAGCTCCTCGTCGTACAGCGAACCTTCCTGCATCACGCGTGCAACGCCCAGGCGCAACTGCTGGCGAATCTGATCCAGCGTGAGCTCGGGTGTGGCCAGATCGCCGCGACGCGCCTCGGCGAGCAACTGCAGCGAGCGGGTAATGGCCTGCTCGCCACCTTTAACGGCAACGTACATTCAATCCTCCAGAACGCGGGTCGTACGTGGCAGCGCGACCATGCGCTCGCCAGAGATAAAGATCAGGTCGACACCTAGCGGCAGTTGTGTGCGCATCGCGACACGCTGTTGCCAGAACCCGGCCGGCAGGCCTTCGATCGCCAGCTGTTCGACCTCGCGGATACCAGGGCCGGTGAAGCGCCTGCCGTCGTTTTCACTAAAGCCATCGACCTGCACGATCAGAGTGGCCGAACGGTCCGGGTAGCGCAGATCGCCATGCGCAAACCGGGTCAGCGGCGGCATCGAGGACGGTTCGGTGATCAGCGCAAAATCCGCGTCGGCCGGCTCCTGCACCAGCCGCACGCCGGCGTGGAAGCGCAGATGCGATGCCACTTCGTCATTGGGTTGTTGCAGCCAGAGGGCCGTGTCGGCGTCACACAAGGTGAGCAAGACGGCCATGGTTGCCGGCAAGATCGGCGCCGGCGCCGCGGCCAGCACCGGCACGGCGCGCGGAGCGACCGGACGGGCCGTGGCCTGCAGCAGCTCGCGGAAGTTGCGCTGGCTGTCGAATACGGGGTGGGCGAACGCGGCAAGCATCATTCGCCCCGCACCACGGTAAAGAATTCCACCTTGCTGGCAGCGGCCTTTCGGCTGGCGCTCGCGCGGCGTTGGTGCAGGGATTGGCGCAATGGCTCCAATACCTGGGCCTGCAATTGCGGCTGTTGCCTGGCATCCTGCATCAACGCATCGGCGCAAGCGGCCAATTCGGCGTGACGGCCGTTACTGCCACGCACCCACGCGTGACCGATGCGTTCGCCGATCTGCACGCTACAGCGGGTCACGCTGACTTCGCCGAGATTGAACTGCGGACCGGTGCCGCCAATTCGGCCCCGCAGCATGTAGAGGCCGGTCTGCGGCGGGCGCAGCCAGGTGGTGGCAGTGGACGGTGGAGCGAACGATTCCATGGCCTGGGCCAACTCGGCCGGATCGGCTTGCGCGAGCAATGACATCCAGCGCGCGCGCGCCAGGTGTGTGGGGGTGTCCATGCGTGTTCCTTTGTTTGTCACAAATGTCTAGTTATCTAGACAGACCGGGTCGTACTGACCCGACGCAATGCATTTCAGCAGGCCAGCGTGCCGCTGCCATGACGGTGAATAGACAGGCGAGGGAAGTGGTATGAGCGAAATCGAGCGCGGCCGGGGCGTGGCGCTATGGAGTCAGATAGGCGACATTCTTGCCGACGACATCCTCAAAGGACGGTTGCGGCAGGGCCAGATGTTGCCCTCTGCGCAGGAGCTGGCGAAACGCTTCGACGTCAACCGGCACACCGTGCGTCGAGCGATGGCTACGCTGGAGCAGCGCAATCTGGTGCGCACCGAACAGGGGCGCGGCACGTTCGTGCAGGAGCAGACGCTGGACTACCCGATCAGCCGGCGCACTCGCTTTACCCAGAACATGCGCAACCTCAATGTCGACACTGACACCGAGATCCTGGAGGACGCCCGCGAGATACCGCCGACGCAGGTGGCGGAAGCGCTGGGCCTGGGCCGCAACGAGTATGTCTATCGCATCGAAACGACGAGTCGAGCTGATGGCCATATCGTCGACCACAGCACGGCGTACTTTCCCGCGGCGCGCTTTCCCGGACTGCCGGCGATTTACCGGCGCACGCAGTCAGTCACCCAGACGTTGAACGAGTTCGGCGTCAGCGACTATGTGCGCAAACACACCCGCGTCTCCGCACGCTTGCCTGATGCCCATACAGCGCGGCTGATGAAGCAACCAGCGAACCGCCCCGTGCTTCATGTGCAATCGATCAACGCCGATCCGCGCGGCATGCCCGTGCAATATGGCATCACGCGCTTCTCGGGCGACTGGGTGCAACTCGTGCTGATGGCGGGTGATTGATGCGTTACGCGATTTATTTCTGCCCCACCATCGAGACCGCGCTGGGGCGTCTGGGTCGTGACTGGCTCGCGGCATCGAGCCATGCGCCGGAACTGCCTGGCATAAGCACGGAACGCCGAAATGCATTGCTGATCAAGGTGCGTCGCTACGGTTGGCATGCGACGATCCGCGCCCCGTTTACACTGAAGACCGATGTCGCCTACGCCGATGTGCGTCGTGCCGTCACCTCGGTGGCAAGTGTCTGCGCGTCGTTCGAACTGCCATTGCACATTCACCGGCTTGCCGGCTTTCTCGCGCTTCGCCCATGCATCGACGGCATCGCGCAGAAGCAGCTGGCGACAACCTGCCTGGAGGCGTTGCTGCCCTTGTGTGCCCCCCTTCCCGAGGAGGTGCTGGATCGCCGCGGCGCCGGTCTTGATGCGGATGAACTCAACTTGCTGCAACGTTATGGCTATCCCTATGTACTGGACCGCTACCGCTTTCACCTGACGTTGTCCGCGCCCGCCACCGAGCCCGAAGAACAGGCCATTCGCCAATGGTTCGCACCGCGCGTGGCCGAGCTTCCGTTGACGCGGGTGGATGCGCTGTCGATCTGTCGTGAAACCGTGCCGGGCGGCGCGTTCGAGTTACTCGAACGAATTCCATTGCGCGCACCGGACAGGGAGTACGCCGCGTGAGCGAAGGACGTCTCTACTACGTGATGGGCCCATCAGGTGCGGGCAAGGACAGCGTGCTTGGCTGGGTGCGCGCGCATGGCGTTTCCCATGATGTGCTTTGCGCACATCGCTATATCACCCGACCAGCGGATGCGGGCGGCGAAAACCATGTGGCGTTGAGCGAGGCGGAGTTCGCGTCGCGCGCGGATCGCGGCCTGTTTGCGCTGACCTGGCGAGCACATGGCCTGCACTACGGCATCGGCCGCGAAATCGAGTACTGGCTGGAGCGCGGCGTGAAAGTTCTGGTGAATGGCTCGCGCGATGCCTATCTGCGGGCGTGTGATCGATTCCCTGCACTGCAGCCCGTACTGATCACCGCCAGTCGCGAGACCATGGCCAGGCGACTGGCTTCGCGCGGACGCGAAACCGGTCAGGATATCGCCGCACGACTTGCCCGTAGCGATGCCTATGAGGCACCTTCAGGTGCGCTGGTGATTCACAACGACGGCGATCTCGCCGAAGCCGGCACCGCCTTGCTGGGTGCGATCACGCACCCGCATCGAGTCGACAATCTATCGTCATCGAACGAGTCGTGATGATGGCCGATCAGCTGTAGGGAGCGCAGCTTTTGCTGTTGTGATGCAACGAGTCAGGCGAGAGTCGGCATCGCCACCGGCATGTCGACATGCCGAGCCTTGGCCTTGAAATAGAACGCCGACGTGAGAGTGATCAGCATGCCGATGCTCGACAGCGCAACCACGGTGCTGGCGTAGAACGCTGACCACGACAGGTGCATGCCGCCGAACTCCTTGAGCAGGGTGATGGCGACGCTACCCATATACCCGCTGGCATCCGAGATATACATGATGAAACCGACGTTGCCGCCCACCCGGAACGTCGCCAGCATGCGTTCGAAAAACGTGCAGTTGTACGGAACGTAAGCGAGGTACAGGCCAAAGCCGCTGCCGCCGACCCACCATACCGGGTCGATCACGCCACGGCTGTGCAGCCAGGTCGCCATCACTGCAATGGCAAAGCCGCTGAAAATCATTGCGTGGTTCAGCATCAGCGCCTTGAGGTTGTCACGCACCAGCATCGTGCAGGCGGTGATCAGCAACACGGCGATGGCGATCGGCACTTCAGTCTGGGTGAACACGGCGGCGCTGTTGCCAAGGCCCAGGTCGGCCCAGATCTCGGCCGCAAAGTTGTCGCGGAAATCGCGCATCACCGTCAGCGCGATATACGCCATTACGATCAGCACCACGCCCGGTAGAAAGCGTGCCAGGAATGCGCTGCGACTTTGCGCATCCATCGGCATGCGCGGGCTGCGCGCGGCCATGTCCTCGGCACTGGGCGCCGGCAGGCGTTCAAGCACCCACGTGGCAAGACACAGCGGTGGCACGAAGATCATGCCGGTGACAAACGGCATCCAGAACTCGCTGACCCCGTGCCTGACCATCAGGTACTTGCCCACGGTTTTCACCACGCCGGAAGCGACGATAAAGCTGGCGCACATGAAGGCGCCCATCAATTCCGTGGCGCGCCGGCCCTCCAGGTAACCGAAAATCACTCCCCACACCATGCCCAGCGGCAATCCGTTGAGAAACAGGCAGGCGATATTCCACGGTGCCGGAATCAGCGCAAAGCCAAGCAGTGCCAGCCACGAAAAGCCGATCAGTCCGGCCAGTGCCTGGGCACGATTCTGCCGCTGCATCTCCGCGATCCAGGTAATCCCCCGAACCTTGCTGAGCATGTAACCGAACACCTGGGCAATGACCAGCCACACCTTGTAATCGACCCCGGCGAAATGCAGGCCGCTGAACTCCGCTGCCGTAAACGGCTTGCGGAATGCATACATCGACGCATACGCCAGAAACGCCGCGCTGCCGGCGAGCAGATTGATCGCCATCCGATGACGATGTTGGCCAGACAGCCACGAAGCAACACGCATACCGACGACCCTTTACGGAATGTCCGGCATGTTGTGGCCAGCACATGACAGCGTCGTGGCGTTGTCTAGGCCGGATCGAGGATCCGGCGCTCCGAATGGCCAGATCCAGGGCGTGAAGAGATTAGACAACCCTGCGCACGGGTCCGTTTCTTGTACGCAGTCTGTCCTGCGATTGGCAATCGGCTGAAACGTCTTTGCGTTCTTCTAGTGCTAGGCCGGAGCGCGGCAGAAGCCTTCCTGACTAACGAGCCTGACAAACGTGCTTGACTAACGTGGAGAACGACGTGAGCGAGATAGACGATATCAAGCGGCGGCGGTTCCTGAAGATGACGGCAGGGGCGGCGGGTGGGTTGACGGTCATGTCGATGTTGCCGCCGGCCATCCGCCAGGCGTTGGCGACACCCGCAGCGAGCCTGACCGGCACCATCAACGACGTGCAGCACGTCGTGATCTTCATGCAGGAAAACCGTGCGTTCGACCACTACTACGGCAGCCGGCCCGGTGTGCGCGGATTCAACGATCCCGTACCGCCGCCGCTGCCCAGCGCCACCTTGACCGCGAATAACGTGTGGCACCAGCCCTACACCGGCAATTCCGCGAGTTACATGCTGCCGTTCCATATGGACACGACGGCGACCAGCGCGACTTGCGTGGCCGCATCGTCGATGGGCTTTACCGTCGATACGGCCATGGTTAATGGCGGCAAGTTCAATGCCTGGAACACGGCGCGCGCCGCCGGCATGGGCATGGGGTTCTATGATCGCAACGACCTGCCGTTCTACTACGCGCTGGCCGACAACTTCACTATCTGCGATCAGTACTTCAGCTCCACCCTGACCGACACCAATCCGAATCGCCTGTTCCTGTTCACCGGCAGCAACGGTCTCTCGGTAGGTCAGGCGCCGGTGCTGGACGACACGGAATCCAGCTCGGGCTGGACCTGGACGACCTACGCCGAGCGACTGCAGTCGGCCGGCGTCAGCTGGAAGGTCTATCAGCAAACCGACAATTTCGACGACAACGCGCTGGCGTGGTTCGCGAACTTCAAGAACGCCAAGTCCGGATCAGCGCTCTACAATCAGGGCATGGCCACGGTGGCGAACATCGTGACGGCCTTCCAGAGCGACGTCACCAACAACACTCTGCCGCAGGTATCGTGGATCGTCGCGCCGAGCACGCTGTCCGAGCACCCGAGCTACCAGCCGCCGGATGGCGAAAACCTCACCGCGCAACTGATCGCGGCGCTCGCCTCCAATCCCAGCGTCTACGCCAGCACGGTCTTCTTCCTCAATTACGACGAGAACGGCGGCTTCTTCGATCACATCCCGCCGCCGTGCCCGCCTTCGGACATCCTGAGCGGTATATCCACCGTCAGCACGGCCGGCGAACTCACTACGGTCAACGAATCAGGGGGCACAATCAGTTCCTCACCGATCGGCCTTGGTTTTCGGGTACCGATGATCATCGTTTCACCGTGGACTTATGGCGGCCGGGTGTGTTCACAGGTGTTCGACCACACCTCGGTGCTGCAATTCCTCGAACAGCGCTTCGGTGTCACCGAACCCAACATCAGTGCCTGGCGCCGTGCGGTCTGCGGCAATCTCACCTCCGCATTCAATTTCAGTGGTGACAACACGACTTGGCCGAGCCTGCCTTCGACCACGGGCTATACCGCACAGTCGAGTACGGAATGCTCCACGCTCCCAGCGCCTACGGTACCGACCACACAGACCATGCCCACCGCCGAATCGGGCACTTATCCGGCATGCGCGCTTCCGTACGTTCTGGATGCGCAAGGCAGCATCAATACCTCGGCAAACCAGTTCGACATCAATTTCATCAACAACGGCACGGTGGGTGCGGTATTTCAGGTGTACGGATTCAATCGCAGCAGTTACACGGGCCCCTGGACTTACACGGTGGGCGCCGCTGACAGCGTCTCCGATTACTGGAATGGCAGCGTCTTCACCAGTGGTACCTACGCGTTGGAAGTGCACGGGCCCAATGGTTTCCTGCGACATTGGCAGGGCAGCGCCAAGTCGGCTTCGGTGATGCCCGAAACAAAGATCACCTACAACCCCAGCGGCAACAGCGTTCAGCTGACCATGACCAATGCGGGCACCAGCAGCTGCACGATGACGGTAACCAACGGCTACAACAGCGAAGACGTGCGCATCTATACCGTGAAAGCCGGCGGTAGCGTCAGCGACACCTGGAACCTGGGCAGCAATGCGAACTGGTATGACCTCAAGGCGACGGTTTCCGGGTTGAGCAACTGGTCACGACGTCTTGCCGGTCATATGGAGAATGGCTTGAGCAGTACCACCGAACCGCCGCATTGAGTCAGAAGAAGATGGGGGTCGGGGCGGTCCATGCGCAGTCGCTTCGGGCTGCGTTGCTTTGCCCATCAGCCAGCGCGCGCGGATGCCCCCTGGTTTGCCATCCGGCGTGACGCCGGTTTCCCGTTCGCAACGCGCATACCACTTCCCCGGGTTGTCTAGGTCCCGTCATGGCAGCAGCACGCGAGCCTGCTGGAATGCCCGGCACGGAACGATAGACAGCACGGCACGATGCCGCTCTCGCCGGGACGCCATACCGATTCGATTCGTCGGCAGGACACTTTGCGCACGGCGACATGCGCCAGGTGTGGGGGAGGCGCGCTGCCTGATGGGTGCTTCGGTGTTTATGCACTGGCGCCTTGCAGTGCGGCGTCGTCGCGAGATCCACCAGGACCGGTCGATCTAGATAAGTAGCCCGGGATGTCGCATCCGCGAAGTCGCGGCGCAATACCCGCACAACATGCATGCAATGAGACTCAGTTGAAATACGAGGAGCCATCATCCGCAAGGCGTGCCTGGGGGACGCTTGAAACCTTTGCTCCAACATGCCTCGCGCTACCTGCCGTATCCGTTGTCAGCACAACCCAATGACTCCACAACCGCCCATGTCGTCGGCGGCGCCAACCGCGCCGCCCGTGGCTGACGCCGCGCGGTTGTGACACTCAGCTACAGACCATCTGGAGAGACCCTTGAAAGCCAATAAGATCGCCTTCGCGGTGCTGACTGCGCTCGTTGCATGCCGCGTGTCCTATGCCGCTGAAGACAACACACCCACCAGCAACGCGCCGGTCTCGAGCGCACCCGCGGCAGCGGCACCTGCGGCAGCCGCGCCCGCCGCCACGACGGATGGTGCTACCACGCTGCAGACGATTGCCGTCACAGCCCAGCACACCGTCCAGGACATCCAGGACGTGCCGATCACGATTCAGGCCTTCACCGGCACGACGTTGCAGCAGATGAACGTCACCACGTTCAACGACCTGATCAAATACCTGCCCAACGTTACCTTTGCCGCGAATGGTCCGGGCCAGGGCAACATCTACATGCGTGGCCTGAGCACCGGCTTCCTCGGCAACCAGTCCAGCGCGTCCATCGCACCGTTCCCGAACGTGGCCGTCTATCTGGACGACCAGTCCATGCAGTTCCCCGCGCGCAATCTCGATGTCTACATGGTCGACATGGAACGCGTCGAAGTGCTCGAAGGTCCGCAAGGCACGCTGTTTGGCGGCGGCGCCGAAGCCGGTGCCGTGCGCTACATCACGAATAAGCCGAACCTCGACAAGCTCGGCGGCAACGTCGAAGCCAGTGCCGGCATCACTTCCGGTGGCGGTCCGAACAATGCGGCCAACGCGGAGCTGAACCTGCCGATCATTCCCGGTACGTTCGCCGTGCGTGGCGTGATCTTCAACGATCATCAGGGCGGTTACATCGACAACGTGCCGAGCACGTTCACTCGCCAGCCCACTGACGGCGGCGGTGCAATGGCCCCCTACGTGGCCGCTGGCGGCACCTCGGTCGCCAACAACTTCAGCGTGGCGCAGAACAACTGGAATCCGGTCGATTACCAGGGTGCCCGCCTGTCCGGTCTGTGGAAGATCAACGACGACTGGAACCTGCTGATCGCCGAGAGCTACCAGAACCTGGATGCCAAGGGCCAGTCATCGACGTACCCGGTCGGTTCGGATGGCCAAACGCTCGGCACCGATCAGATCACGGCGTTCGTGCCAGCCTGGAACAATGACCACTACACCAACAGCGCCTGGACGTTGAACGGCCAGATCGGTGACCTCTCGATGGTGTACACCGGCGGCTTCACCAATCGTCACATCAGCGAGCAGCAGGATTACACCAATTACTCGCGCAGCGCGGGTGGCATGTACTACAGCTGCACCGGCACCTCGGCGGGTCTGTCCAGCGCCGGCAAGCCGACCTGCTATTCGCCGATCGGCTACTGGAATGATCAGGTGGCCAGCACGCACCAGAGTCACGAGCTGCGTTTCAGCACGCCGGAAGATTACCGCTTCCGTGCGATCGGCGGTCTTTACTACGAAGACTTCAACATCAACGATCACATGGACTTCAACTACAAGACCATCCCGTCGTGTACGCCGCAGAACCTTGACAGCGCGCTTGCCGGTGGCGCGCCCTGCGTGGCCAACGCGATGTCCTCGCCGGGCGTCATGCTTCCCGACAACACGGCCTTCGGCGAAGTCGAACAGCGCGGCTACAAGCAGGAAGCGCTGTTTGGTTCGGCCTCGTACGACATCATTCCCGATGTCCTGACCGCGACCGCGGGCACACGTTATTACCACTACTCCGAATGGCAGACCGGTACGGAGTTCTACACCACCGCCGCTCAGGTGAACGTCCCCAACGGCACCTACGTGGGCAATGACTCGGTGATGGATTACCACACCACGTATCACGGCTTTAAGAGTCGTGCGAACCTGCTGTGGCACATCGCGCCGAACATGATGATGTACTACACCTTCTCGCAGGGTTTCCGCCCGGGTGGTTTCAACCGCACCACGTCGGACGTGGCAAAGCTCGATGGCGTGCCGCAGTACAGCAAGCCGACCAGCTACGCGCCGGACACGCTGACCAACAACGAAGTCGGCTTCAAAGGCACGTTCTTCGACGACCGCCTGCTGTTCAACGCCTCCGTGTATGACATGCGGTGGGACAACGTGCAGATGCAGTTCTTCAACCCGTTGGTGCTGGGTAATACCACCTTCGCGGTCAACGGGCCGAACTACAAAGTGGACGGCATGGAACTGCAATTCCAGGCGAAGATTACCGATGGCCTGTCGCTCATCAGCTCCGGTTCGCTCAACCACGCCAAGCAGACCAACTCGCCGTGCCTGGTCAACAATATTCCGGGGTCGGCCAGCTACGGCGCATGCATCGTCGAAACCGGAACCGTTGGGGCCTTGGCGTCGTTCGCCAATCCGTTCGGCGAAGTGGGTAGCACGCCGGCATTCTCGCCTCGCTCGCAGTTCAATCTGCGCCTGCGTTACGACTGGACGCTGGGAAGCGACTACAAGGCGTTCGCGCAGCTTGGCGCCAATCGCACCGGTTCGATGTACAACCAGCCGGCAACCTATCCGAGTGGCGCGGGCGTGACGGACGTCACCACGGTGGAACTGCGCTACCTGCAGGCCGCCTATACGACCGTCGACGCATCGGTGGGCGTGGCCAAGGACAACTGGGATGTGTCGCTGTACGGCACCAACCTGAACAACAGTCACGCCAGCGTGTTCACTTCCTCGGCCGAGTTCATCGAGTCGCAGGTACCGGTGCGTCCGCGCGTGATCGGCCTGAAGGTGGGCTTCAAGTTCTAAGCGGCTAACCTCGAGCGAAGTCGATGTAAATAGAATGGGGCGGGCAAGAAGCCCGCCCCGCTTTTCCAATGGTTATCTCGTCTCCATGAACGCTACGGCAATCGACCCAACCCTCTCGCCGCTGGAGCTTCAAGTCCGGCGCATCCACCAGCTGCATCTGGACGGGCAGCATGCTCAAGCCTTGCAGGCAGCTCTGGCGTTGTTGGTCGAAGGACCCGGCCATTACGAGGTGCTCTATCTTATCGCCCGCAGCCAGCGTTACCTGGGGCAGATCGAGGCCGCCCTGCAAACGCTGGTGCGCGTGGAACAGGAACATCCTCGCTACAGCCGCATGCACGAGGAGCGCGGTCACTGTTACGTGGCGCTGCGCGATGCGCCGCAGGCGATCGACGCACTGCTGCGTGCGGTCAACATCAACCCGGCGCTACCTTCGAGCTGGAACCTGCTCGAAGGCCTCTATCGCATGACGGGCGATGCCGCCAACGCGGCGACGGCGGCTTCGCACGTCGCCACGCTCAAGCGGCTGGCGCCCGATGTCGTGCGCGCGACCAGCCATATTTCCGATGGTGAACTTGATCCTGCCGAACAGATCATCCGCGCCTATCTGCTCAAAGCGGGCAACGATGTGGAGGCGATGCGCCTGCTCGCCCGTATTGGCCTGACGCGCGACGTGCTTGACGATGCCGAAACACTGCTCGAAGCCGTGCTGAAGATCGCCCCGGATTATCGTGCTGCACGCTACGACTATGCATGCGTACTGGTCGAGCGGCACCTGTACCAGCGTGCCTGCGAAGAGGCTGCGACGCTGCTCGCCATCGAGCCCGATCATCTCGATTACCGCGCGCTATACGCCAGGGCAAGCGTTGGACTGGGCGAACACGAACGCGCCATCACGCTGTACCAGAAGCTTCTGCAAGATGTGCCCGGCGCAGCCGATCTGCATCTGTCGCTCGCGCATTCGCTGAAAACGCAGGGACGACAGGCGGAATCGATCGAGGCCTATCGTGCCGCCGCTGCCTCGCGCCTGGATTTTGGTGATGCCTACTGGAGCCTGGCGAACCTGAAAACGTACCGCTTCTCCGATGAGGAGCTCGCCCGCATGCGCGCTGCAGAGGCTGCGCCGACCACGCAAACCGTCGATCGATACCATCTGTGCTTCGCGCTCGGCAAAGCGTTCGAGGATCGCGCTGACTACGCCGAGTCGTGGCGTTACTACAGCCAGGGCAACGCGCTCAAACGCACCGAGAGCCGCTATCGTCCAGAGATTATCGAAACCAACACACGCAAGCAGATCGAAGTCTGCACGCGTGAGTTCTTCGCAAACCGCGATGGCGTTGGCGACAAAAGCCCGGAACCGATTTTCATCGTCGGCCTGCCGCGTGCCGGCTCCACGCTCATCGAACAGATACTCGCGTCTCATTCCCGCGTCGAAGGAACGCACGAGCTCGGTGAGATTCCACGTATGGTGCTTGGCCTGCAGGGGCCGCAACCGGATTTCGACAGCCCGCGTTATCCGGGCGTCCTGAGTGAGCTCACACCCGAGGACTTTCGGCATCTCGGTGAGAAGTACCTGAGCGATACCCGTATCTATCGTGGCAACAAGCCGTACTTCATCGACAAGATGCCGAACAACTTCCGGCACGTCGGTCTGATCCATCTGATCCTGCCCCAAGCGAAGATCATCAACGTCCGACGCGAGCCGATGGCCTGCTGCTTCAGTAATCTGAAACAGCTCTTTGCGACGGGCCAGGAATTCACCTATAGCGTCGAAGACATCGCGCGTTATTACCGGACCTATCTCGATGCCATGCAGCACTGGGACGAGGTGCTGCCGGGTCGCGTACTGCGTGTTCAGCATGAGGACGTCGTCGACGATCTCGAGGGCAACGTACGGCGGATTCTCGATTTCTGCGGACTCGCCTTCGAGCCGTCCTGCCTCGAGTTCCACAAGACTGCACGCAGCGTACGCACGGCCAGCTCGGAACAGGTCCGTCAGCCGATCTTCCGCGACGGTGTCGATCAGTGGACGAAATATGAGCCCTGGCTGGGTTCGCTGAAGGACGCACTCGGCGATGCGCTGCTGCGCTATCGCTGATGCATGGCCAGTCAAAGTTGTCACCTGCGGGTGTAAACATGCTCAAGATGCTGGATAGCCTGCGCCACGGGAAGTCCGTGGACAATCCAAGAACTGACTACCGGGATACCTGATGAAACCTCGTGCATTGGCATCGACTGGCTTGGCTGCATTCATTTCCCTGGCTGCGGGATGTACATCGACGGGCCATACGAACTACCAGGTGTCCGGTGTTGCGGGCAGCGATGTGCCGTTGGTTGGCGTGCCGGTGACAGCCACGGATAGTGCAGGACATCGCACGTCATCGAGCGTGACGGACGCGCATGGCCACTACACGATCGAGTTGAAGGGTGCCGGGCCGTTTGTACTGACGGCGCCGTTCAATGACAGCGATGGCACGTCAGCCACGTTGTCAGCCGTGATTGTTCCTGGGAGCGCGATGTCGCAGGTGGTGGCGAATCTGAATCCGCTGACTACGTTGTTGACCCAGCGCGTGCTGGGCACAGCACTTCATGACGCACCGAGCACGGCGCAGATGACTGCGGCGGGCATATCCACCGACCGCATTGCCCAGACCAACAAGGACGTGACCAGCGTCCTGCAACCGCTGTTCACGGCATTGCGACTACCCGCGCATGCCGTCGCCGATCCCACCGGTGAGTCGTCCTACCAGACCAATGAGGAGAGTCCGCTGCGCAATCTGTTCGCAGTCACGCGCTTCAATGTGCACGACGGAGCGGTTGCTATTGGCAGCGATGCCGACCGCACGGTTGTCTCGATCCCTGCCAGCGGCGCATTGTCTGCGGCCGTGCCGGCCACGGCGGTCACATCGGCTGCGGCGCTGGCCGATGGCCCGACCACAACACCCATCCAGCACGTGATCGTCATCATCGGTGAGAACCAGAGCCTCGACGGTCTGTTCGGTGGCTATGTTCCGCCGCCGGGCCAGACGATCAGGAATCTGCTGTCCGAAGGGATCATCCAGGCCGATGGCACGCCGGGGCCCAACTTCAGCGTGGCGGCGCAGAGCAAGGGTGCAGTGCAAACCGGATACACCATCGATCCCGCTCGCGACGGCACCTACGATACGTTGCCGCAACCGAAGACGATCGGCGAGCTGGATCCTGTCACGTTCCTGACCGCTGGCGGCCTTCCCGATAATCGCTTTCCCGCGACGCTGCCCAATGGCCCGTTTCAGATCACCCGATACGTGCCGTACAGCACGACGGGCTCGGCCGTCGTGACCGGAGATCCGGTGCACCGTTTCTTCCAGATGTGGCAGCAGACCGGGGGCGATAACCGCAGGCACGACATGTTCACCTGGGTGGCTGCCGCGACCGGGATGGGTGGTGACACCAAACACGTCACGCCAGCCAATCCGGCGCAGGGTGGTGAGTTGATGGGCTTCATGAACATGTCGACCGGTGATGCCCCGCTGTTTCACACGTTGGCGCAGACATTCGCGCTGAGCGACAACTACCATCAGTCCGTGATGGGTGGCACCGGCGACAACTTCTTCTCGATGGCCACGGCCGATATGCCTTACTTCAACAAGGATGGAGTGATTACCGCGCCGCCAGCGAACCAGATCGAGAATCCGAACCCGATGGCGGGTACGGCGAACTTCTATGTGCAGGATGGCTATGAAGGCGGCTCATACGTGAATTGCTTCGACTCCGCGCAGCCGGGCGTGGGCAGCATCCTCGCGTTCCTGCGTGCGAAGCACATCGAGAGCAAATGTGCGCCCGGCGCGTATTACCTGGTCAACAATTATGATCCGGGCTATGACCTGGATGGCAACGTCCAGCCGATCGGTCCGAACAACTACACCTATCCGCCGCAGACCGTGCCCACCATTGCGCAAGCGCTGGCGCGCAAAGGCGTGACGTGGAAGTGGTACACCGGCGGACGCGATCCGGCGGATCTCTCGACCGACGCTGCTGTCATGCATCTGCCGATAGCACTGGCGCGAACGGAACAGTACAACAACAACGGCGATGCGCTGGTGGGCTCGGCCGACGTGATGACGAATGCGGCCTTGAAGGCCAGACTCGCCGGGCTGACCACGTTCCTTGACGACATCGCGAATCACACTCTGCCGGCCGTTTCCTTCGTGGTACCGAAGAATTTCGACAGCGGACATCCCGGCTATTCGGCACCGGCAAGCTATGAGGCGTTCCTGCAGACGGTATTGGCCAAAGTGCAGGCAGACCCCACGCTATGGGCGCATACGGCGATCCTGGTAACCACCGACGAAGGTGGCGGCCACTTCGATACCGGCTACATCCAGACCCTGGATTTCTTTGGCGACGGTCCACGTATTCCCATGCTGGTCGTGTCGCCTTATGCCCGTCGAGGCACGGTCGAACATTCCTACTTCGATCATGCCTCAGTGCTGAAATTCATCGAGCGCAACTGGCGCCTGCCGCCGCTGTCCACACGCAGCCGCGACAGCTTGCCGAACCCGGTGACCCTGGCGGGGAATCCGTACCAGCCGATCAATACTCCGGCCGTGGGTGACCTGATGTCGATGTTCGCGTTCTGAATGCAGCGGAGGCGCATGATGGCAAGCTTCCACACGATCCTGGGCTGAGCAGAGCGATGCATGCTGGATGGATGGCGTGGCGTGGTATCAGGCCGGCAACCTGCGCGGTCGGCGTGCTGGTTGCCGCAATGAGCCTGTCGCTTTCGCTGCCGGTTGCAGCTTGGCCAATGTCTGCAACCGAGCCGAGCGCGGCCGCGAACGGATCGCTACAGATGTGGGTGCGCTATCCGCCGGTGCCTACCCACTTGAGTGCATCGGCCGCCCTCGGCAAAAAAATCTTCTTCGACACGACACTGTCGGCATCGGGGCAGATGTCCTGTGCGAGCTGCCATAGCCCGACGCACGCCTACGGACCTCCGAATGGTCTTGCGGTACAGCGAGGCGGAGCGGACATGAGCCAGTCGGGAACGCGTTCGGTGCCGTCGCTGCGCTACCTGGCGTTTACGCCGCTCTTCAGTCGGCATTTCTATACCCCCGCCTCCGAAGACAGCGAGGACGAGGGTCCGACCGGTGGCTTTACCCGTGATGGCGCAGCGGCCTCGTTGCATCAGCAGGCCACCATACCCTTGCTGCATGCGAACGAGATGGCCAATGCCTCTGAGGAGGCTGTCGTCGCGAAAGTGCAGCGCGGGGTGTACGCCAAGGAGTTCGCGCAGGTATTCGGGGCGAATGTCTTCAGCCGTCCCGAGCAGGCCTTCAAAGACATCGGCTTGGCACTCGAAGCATTCCAGACCGAGGACGCCAGCTTTCATCCATATACCAGCAAATTCGACGCCGTAATGTCCGGCCACGACAAACTCACGCTGCAGGAAATGCGTGGCTATGCCCTGTTCAACAATCCGCAGAAAGGCAATTGTGCGAAGTGCCACGTGGATACACCGGGACCGGGCGGACGACCGGCGGCGTTCACCGATTATTCGTTTGCCGCGTTGGGTGTGCCGCGCAACCCCGAGATACTGGCGAATCGTGATCCCGGCTATTTCGATCTTGGCCTGTGCGGGCCGTATCGTCAGGACCTGGCGCACGAGACCGGGTATTGCGGCATGTTCAAGACGCCGACGCTGCGCAATGTCGCGACACGCGCGGTGTTTTTCCACAACGGCCGGTTTCATCGGCTGGATGACGTGATGCATTTCTACGTCGAGCGCGACACCCATCCGCAGAAGTGGTATCCGACGATCGCGGGCAAGCTTGATACATTCGACGACTTGCCGGCGCGATACCGCGACAACATCGACCGCACCGATGCCCCTCTGGATCGCCGCCATGCGGGGAAACCCGCTTTGAATGAAGCTGAGATCCGCGACCTGACCGCTTTTCTGAAAACCTTGAACGATGGCTATTCAGCCGCTGCCGGCGGTGCCAGGGCCAGCGGCCAGTAGCGAGATTCCCCCGGCCTGAGCCATGCCGCCGGGCGGGTTTTGGGCGCGGACCGCAAACAGGGCTGTCATAAAGCGGGCAAGGGGCTAGACTGAACGCCCCTTTTGTCAAGCGAAGTGGATGACGAACCGGACCAGCTCCGTGTTGGGACTGGCACTGGCGTCGCATATGGCGGCGCAGGCGGGCGTTGCCACGCGCGCGCTCAACCAGGCGAAGGACCGCCATCGGGCGGTGCATGAGGCGCGCAAGGCGATTCGACGAATCCGCAGCGGCCTTGCCCTGGCAGGGAAGACGGTCGGCGCTCAGTTGACCCCTATCGACACCGAGCTGAGACGCCTCGCCAGGGGGTTGTCCCGCCTGCGCGATGCACATGTGATCGTGGCGGCTGCGAAGCAATTGGCCAAAACGAGCCAAACGGAGATCTGGACCCAGGTATCCGACCTGTTGGAGCGGCGACGCGATCGCTTGCTGGCCGAGGCGCTCGAGCAGGATAAGGGCTTTCAAAAGCGGCAAGATCGCCTGAAAAAGGTCGCTGCAAAAATTGCCGATCTTCCGTGGCATAGCGTGACAAAACACGATGTGCGCGACGCGATCGATCGTAGCGAGCGACGGGCGGACCGCGCGAAACAAGGGTTCGAATCCAGCCCCGCACCGGCAATGCTTCACCGGTGGCGCCGGCGCGTGCGCCGCATTCGCCTGCAGTCCGAGACGATCAAGAAGCTTGAGGCCGGAGGAAGTCTTGCTCACGTACAGCATCACAAGCTTGCGAAGCGCTCGTTGGGCAAGCTGGCCGACAGTCTGGGTCACAAACAGGATTTGCAGGTCTTGTCGTCGACCTTGAAGGAAGTAGTCGATCCTGCGTTGGCGACGAAACTTCGCGCCGAGATACGTCGCGAGATCGGCTCCACGCCGCGGATAAATTTCGCCACCGGTGAATATCGAGCATCCCCAAGCGCACCAATTTCGCCACTGTAGTCCGGCTTGAAATTTGGGAGGCGGTCAGCCTCGCACTGGGCTCAGGTTTCCGCTCTACGCCGCCACTCATGGCAACCGACCATCAGGATCACCCATGCCGAATACCGATGTCTTGATCGTGGGCGCAGGCCCAACGGGCCTGACTCTGGCTTGCACGCTGGCGCAGCGGAATGTGCACTTCCGCATTATCGAGACCTCGCCTTCGCCGCAGGCCGGCTCGCGTGGAAAGGGTGTGCAGCCGCGCACGCTCGAAGTGTTCGACGACCTGGGCATCGTCGATCGGGTGATCGCCCACGGCAGCTTCGACATGAACATGCTTCAGCACGACGAGAGCGGCGCTACCACGGAGTTGCCGCGTCGTTACCTCCCGCCGAGGCCTGACGCGCCCTATCTGTCGACGTTGCTGACGCCGCAATGGCGTGTCGAAGAAGCGCTGCGCACCAGACTGGGCGAACTCGGCGGTCGAGTCGAATTTGGCGTGACACTCTCTGACTACATTCATGACGATGACGGTGTGACCGTCCAGCGCATCGGCCCCGAGGGCGAAGAATCCATCCGCGCGGGCTGGCTGGTCGGTTGCGATGGTGGCAAGAGTTCCATTCGCCAGCGGGCGGGCATCTCCTTTCTGGGCGAGACCCTCGAGACCATCCGGATGATGCTGGGCGACGTCCGCCTCACGGGGCTCGATCGCGAGCACTGGCACGTGTGGCGCAGCGCCGAAGGTTTCCTGGCGCTTTGCCCGCTGCCTTCCACCGATACGTATCAATTGCAGGCGTCGATCGCACCGGGCCAGGATGATCAGCCGTCGCGGGAGGCGTTTCAGCGCCTCGTTGATCGACGCACTGGGCAACAGGATATCCGCGTGCAGGAGGCAAGCTGGGAATCGATGTGGCGGGCCAACGTGCGCATGGTCGACCGCTATCGCGCCGGACGCGTGCTGTTGGCTGGCGATGCGGCCCACGTCCATTCACCGGCCGGCGGGCAGGGCATGAATACCGGCATCCAGGATGCGTACAACCTCGGCTGGAAACTTGCCGCCGTGCTGGGCGGCGCCGACGCGAGCCTGATCGACACCTACGGCGAAGAGCGCCTGCCGATCGCATCCTGGGTGTTGGGCGTCTCCAACGAGCTTATGAACGCCGCTGTCGCCGCGCGTGGCCTGCTGCTTAGCCGCGACGAAAAGACCCTGCAACTGGGCTTGGGCTACCGCCACGGCAGCCTGTCGCAGGACCAGCGGCCAGAGGGCGCTGGCCTGCGTGCGGGCGACCGCGCGCCGGATGCACCGGGTCTGTCCGGCTCCGGTGAGTCGACGCGCATCTTCGATCTGTTGCGCGGACCGCACATCACCTTGCTCGGCTTCGGCACACGCTGGCGATCGGTAGTCGACGCATGTGCCGCGACGTTCGGTGACGATGTGCGGGGCTATGTCATCGCCGCGTCCGCGGACGTTGCGGCGAATCTTGTGGATGAGCAGGGACATGCCCGCGCCATCTACGGCGACGATGCCCTTTTCGTGATCCGACCGGACAATTACGTCGGCCTGGTTGTGGCGGACGCTGACCCCAAGCTGGTGATGGATTATCTGCGGCGCATCACGGCACGGGCTTCCTGATCGAGGTGGTGAAAGGTTTCGTTGCGATTCCGCGAGCCCAAGGCATCCGACGCAAGACCCCTACTCTGCGAGGAAGTCCACCGATCTAAGCAGCGACTCGCCCGTTCGATGTCCGGCACTTTATGCCCGACGTCCATGTATCACTCTCATGCTCACTCAAGAATGCGCCAGTACGCGAGTAGTGATGGGGAGGCCCTGGGCTTGCGCATCGCGGTCATGGATCTCTTTCGACACTCACTAAAGCTTGATTGAGGGAATGAGAGCCTGTGATCGCTGGAGGCTGAAAACGACACGGGTCGAGATCGCTGCAGAGCTCGCCCTTTCCGCGGCTTCCGGCTCCAGCCAAACCCCTGAGCTCCACGTTGTTGACCTTCATTTCATCGCTTCCCTCTGGTTTGCAGGCGTACCGATCACATGTCCAGCGCACTCGCGAATAACTATCGCCTTCTCATCGAGTCGATCGTCGATTACGCCATCTACATGCTCGATGTGAATGGTCACGTGGTCAGCTGGAATCTCGGGGCGGAACGGTGCAAGGGCTATAAAGAGTCCGAAGCCATAGGCATGCACTTCTCACGGTTTTACACGGAAAAAGATCGGGCCGCAGGTGTGCCCGCGTCTGCGCTTGAGCGCGCAGTGGAGGATGGACGGTTTGAAGCTGAAGGGTGGCGGGTTCGCAAAAATGGATCACTCTTCTGGGCACACGTGCTGATTGATCCCATTCGGGACGATGCCGGCGACCTCGTCGGGTTCGCGAAAGTGACGCGTGACCTGACCGAGCGCAAGGCTGCGGAAGAGAGCAAGCGTGAAGAGCAGGCCCAGTTCAAGATGTTGGTTCAGGGTGTGACTGACTACGCCATTTTCCTGCTTGATCCTACCGGCCATGTCTCGAGCTGGAATCCGGGAGCCCAGCGAATCAAGGGCTACGGGCAGGATGAAATCATAGGCCGGCACTTCTCGTGCTTTTACACGCCGAGAGACCAGCAAGACGGCGAGCCAGAAGGCAATCTCCACATTGCGTCATCTACAGGTCGAGCCGAGAGCGAAGGCTGGCGTGTGCGCAAGGACGGTAGCCGTTTCTGGGCGCACGTCCTTATCGATCGCATCTTGGATGACCAGGGCAATCTCGCCGGCTTTGCAAAAGTTACGCGGGATGTGACCGAGCAGCGCAAGACCGCAGAGGAACTTGATCGAGCCCGTGAATCCCTGTTTCAGTCTCAAAAACTCGAGTCCATCGGTCAATTAACTGGCGGCGTCGCGCATGATTTCAACAACCTTCTGATGACGATCATCGCGAGTCTCGAACTCATTGGTCGCCGCGTTCCGGACGATCCAAAGCTCCATGTCTTTTTAGAAAATGCCAAAGCCGGTGCGTTGCGCGGCGCGGCGCTGACTGAGCGCATGCTTTCTTTCGCCAGAAAGCAGGAACTTCGCCCCGTACCCGTGAACCTGGGTGAACTCGTTGGTGGCATGTCGAACTTGCTGCAAAGATCCCTGGGCTCACACATCGCCATTACCACGACTTTCCCCTTGTTCCTTGGGCAGGTATTCGCGGATCACAACCAGCTGGAACTCGCCTTGATGAATCTGCTTGTCAATGCGCGTGACGCGATGCCTGAAGGTGGGGAGATAACGATTTCGGCGCAGAAGGAGGCCGTCGGTCCAGGCCATTTCACGAAGCTTCCCGAGGGCGATTTCATCAAGCTGGTGGTTGCTGATCAGGGGGAGGGCATGGATGAGGCAACGTTGGCCCGAGCAACCGAACCCTTTTTCACCACCAAGGGCGTCGGGAAAGGAACGGGCCTCGGCCTATCCATGGTCCACGGACTCGCTGAACAATCCGGAGGACGTCTGATTGTCCGGAGCCAAAGAGGCGAAGGTACGCAAGTCGAATTCTGGTTGCCGGTGGCATCCGATTCCGAAGTGAAAACCGCTGAAGAAGAACAGGCGCCCGTTCCGCAAAATCAGTTGGAAACCCAGGTCCTCGACGTCCTGGTCGTCGACGACGACACCCTTGTACTGGCGACGATGGTTGCTCAGCTGGAAGAGCTCGGGCACCACGTCACACAATCAAATTCCGCCGATCAGGCGCTCGAGACACTTCAGTCCGGACAACACTTCGACGTGGTCATAAGCGACCACGCCATGCCGGTAATGACGGGTTCCCAGTTTGCGCAGCACGTCCGAAAGTTTCGTCCCGAATTGCCCATCATCCTTGCCAGCGGTTACGCGGAATTGCCGGGGAATTTGAAAATCGACCTGCCTCGACTCAAAAAGCCTTTCACCCAGAGAGAGCTTGCCCTGGCCATGGAGCACGCAGTCTCGGGCGTCGAAAAGCAGAAGCGCATTTAAGGCATGTCTGTACCGCTGGCTTCGGTAGTCTTTCGACCATTCGATTGAGATCGTTGATCCAGCGCGCGCCACCTAAATGATCCGGCAGATGCCTCTTTCTGTCCGGTTGCACCAAAGCGGCGCAAATCCCATCATGGTGCAATGAACGCGATGGCTTGGCGCACTTGGGCAAATCAGATGGCGACGGGGTTGGCCCTGGTCGATGCCCGGTTGCAGCTGGTGTGGATCAATCCTGCGCTGGCTGAGTGGGTTGAGTTCGGCACGCGCAGCGCGGTTGGGCAGCCGCTTGGCTTGTTGCTCGGCGATCCGCGGGGATTGGAGCAGGCTGCACGGGTTTTGGCGGAACAACGGCCGTTGCAATGGCGCGGGGTGGTGCTGGTGGCGGCCAGCGGTCGCGAAATCAGCGCGGATATCGCGTTGCAGCCGTTCGATGATGGCCTGTTGCTGGAAGTGCATGCGCTGGCCGAGCCGCTGTCGACCAGCTCGCCGTTGTCGGCCACCCTGCGCGGCTTTGCGCATGAGGTGAAGAACCCTCTGGCCGGTCTGCGCGGCGCAGCGCAGCTATTGCAGCGGCGGGTGGGTAGTGAGGACCTGCAGGCACTGGCTGGATTGATCATCGACGAGGCGGATCGTCTCGGCGCGTTGGCAAATCGGTTGCTGCATCACGACGGCGCGCCACAACTGGGCCCCGTAAACATTCATCAGTTGCTGGAGTGGCTTGCCGACCTGCTGCAGGCCGAGCCGGCGCCGCCGCAACTGCGCCACGACTACGACCCCAGCGTGCCGGATCTGCATGGTGATGCCGATCGTCTGCAGCAGGTGCTGCTCAACCTCGCGCGCAATGCACTGGAGGCGGGGGCACATACGCTTACCTTGCGCACGCGGGTCGAGCATGGCCTGCGGCTGGGTGAACGAGTGCTGCGCATGGCGTTGCGGGTGGACGTGATCGACGACGGCCCGGGCGTGCCGGCGCAGCTGCGCGATACGTTGTTCCAGCCGCTGGTCTCCGGTCGCGCCGACGGCAGCGGCCTCGGGCTGGCGTTGTCGCGCGAGATAGCACACGAGCACGGTGGCGAACTACGCTGCACGAGCCGACCGGGAGAGACAGTGTTCTCCTTGTACCTACCGCTGGAGCGCGCGCATGACTGATTGCCGCGCACTCCATTCGCGCATCGCATCCGCGCCCTCCCCTGTTTGCAGGGGAGGGCTGGGGTGGGTTGCTCTTGATCTGGTTCGTATCGCAAACCGAGCCACCCCCTCCCAACCTCCCCCTGCAAGCAGGGGGAGGAGCAAAGCTGCCGCAGAGCCAAGTCATGACTGAAGAAATCTGGATCGTCGACGATGATCGTGGCGTGCGCTTCGTGTTGGCCGAGGCGCTGCGCGATGCCGGCCTCGCGATACGCGAGTTCGGCGAAGTGGCCAGCGTGCGTGCGGCACTGCAGGAAGCGCGGCCAGCGCTGCTGCTGACCGACGTGCGCATGCCGGGCGAGGATGGCCTGAGCTTGCTGACGGAATTACAGGCGCAGGGCATCGGTCCGGTGATCGTGATGAGTGCCTATACCGATGTCGCCACCACCGCCGCGGCGTACCGTGCCGGCGCAGTCGACTATCTGGCCAAGCCGTTCGATCTCGACCATGCAGTCGCCGTGGTGCAGCGCGCACTGGCCAGCGTGGCATTGCCCGCAGCGGCCAGTGGCGATGCTGTCGCGCCGAACCATGCGTTGCTCGGTGAGAGTGTGCCGATGCGCGAGGTGTTCCGCCTGATCGGTCGCGTCGCCGCCAGCGACCTCAATGTATTGATCACCGGCGAGACTGGCACCGGCAAGGAACTGGTTGCGCGCGCGCTGCACGAGGAGAGCGCGCGGCGCGGCAAGCCGTTTGTCGCGTTGAACACCGCGGCGATTCCCAGCGAGTTGCTGGAAAGCGAATTGTTCGGTCATGAGGCCGGCGCGTTCACCGGGGCTACGCGCCGCCATGCCGGCCGCTTCGAGCAGGCCGAGGGTGGCACGCTGTTTCTCGACGAGATCGGCGACATGCCGCTGGCACTGCAAACCCGCCTGCTGCGCGTGCTGGCCGGTGGCGAGTTCTATCGGGTCGGCGGACGCGAATTGATCCGCGGCAACGTGCGCATCGTGGCGGCCACTCACCAGGATCTAGCCACGCGCGTCGCCGCCGGACAGTTTCGTGCCGACCTGATGCATCGGCTCGACGTGGTACGTATCGAATTGCCACCGCTGCGCACGCGACGAAGCGACATCCCGCTACTGGCCCAGCACTTCCTCGCGGCCACGGCGCTGGAGCTGAAGCTGCCGCCGAAGCGCCTTTCGCGCGCTGCACTCAAGCTGATCGCGCAGCGCGATTTCCCCGGCAACGTGCGTGAGCTGGAAAACTTGTGCCGGCGACTGACTGTGATCGCACCGGGTACGGAAATTCTTCCCGCTGATCTGGGCGGTGCCATCGCTACGACATCAGGCAGCGGCGAATGGACTGATGCCTTGCGCGAGTGGGCAGTCGATGCGCTGGCCAGGGGCGACGCAGACATTCATGCGCGCGCCCGCGAGGCGCTCGACCAGACCCTGCTACAAGCGGCGTTGCTGGCCAGCGAAGGCCATCGCCAGAATGCGGCGCAGGCGCTGGGCGTGGGGCGTAACACGCTGACCCGCAAGCTGGGGGCGTCGCGTACACGACGACACTAGCTTTTACCCCTCTCCCCAGCGGGGAGAGGGCTGGGGTGAGGGGTGGATGCTCGCGGGGCCGCTGATTCTTCGTCACCCCTGCGAAGGCAGGGGCCCAGTGCCCTTGCACGTGACCTGTTGCTGCCTTTGCTGCTCGTGCTTTTAGAGCGTTTCGTCCTCCTTCGGAGGGCGAGTCACTTTTCTCTTGCTTGGCCAAGAGAAAAGTAACCCAAAGAGAAGGCCACCCCGCTTGGCGCTTTCTGGGCATCCTGCCCAGAAAGTGCGTGAGGCGCGGCCGGGCTTTTCGACAGCACATCCGTGTGCTGGCGAAAAGGAAGGCAACATCGTGTCGATTCCCCCTTCGGGGCCTTTCGACCGCACCTCACCGCCAAACAGGGGCCCCGGTAGAGCGGAGCGCGTCCTGCGCGCACTGTTTGTAGAAGCTGGATCAAGAGCCAAGCCAGAGCAGGAGCAAAGCCAAGCTCCTGCCAGAGCGCTGCCAACTCTCTGCGCGGCAGCTGTGCTCCCTCCCCTGCTTGCAGGGGAGGGTTGGGGAGGGGTTGCTCTTTGTCCGAAGATCAAGAGCTTCACCCCCACCCAACCTCCCCCTGCAAGCAGGGGGAGGGGCAAGAGCGAAGCCGGAGCAGACGCAGATGAAGCACCACGCTTCACGCTGGCCAGCTCTCGCAGACGCGCAGCGGCTGCGCACAGAGTGGCGCGCAGGACGCGCGCCGCTCTACCCGGGGCCCCTGTGCGGCGGTGAGGCGGGGACGACAGGCCCGCAGGGGAATCGACATGGATGTCGATTCCTTTTCGCCAGGACAGGAGTCCTGTCGAAAAGCCCGGCTCCGCCTCACGGACTTGCCGGGCAGGGATGCCCGGCAAGCGCCAAGTGGGGTGTCGTTTTCTCTTGGTTACTTCTCTTTTGGACAAGCAAAAGAGAAGTAACTCGCCCTCCGCAGGAGGACGAAACGCTCTTAGGCATTGAAGCCACACAAACAGCAAAGCCAGAGCATCGCGACTGAAGTCGCTCCCACAAGAGCAGTAGCCACCACCGAGCGAGAGTCGCGATCCTACCCGAGCACGATGCGCAGCTTATGTGTCTGGCCATCATCGGACAGTGTGATGGCATCATCGGCGGCCATCGTTTGGCCATCCAATTCAACCAATGTCACCCCACGACAAACCTTGCCCGGATTCTCCACGCTGACTTCGTAGCAGCTCACGTGCTGCGGTCCACGATGTCGATAGGTGAGCTGGAAGCCCGGCCACTCCCTGGGGATGCACGGATCGATGCGCAGCTTGTCACCCTGAAGATGGAAGCCAAGGACTGCCTCGAGGCCGCCGCGATACAGCCATGCGGCGGAGCCGGTGTACCAGGTCCAGCCGCCGCGGCCGACATGCGGCGGTTCGGAATAGACGTCTGCGCAGGCGATGTAGGGTTCCACCATGTAGCGCTGCGCTGCTTTGGCGTTTTCGCTGTGGCGGATTGGATTGAGCAGGTCGAACAGGCCGCCGGCGCGGTCGCCATCGCCGAGCTCCGCCCAGGCAAAGATCGACCAGGTCGCACCGTGCGTGTATTGGCCGCCGTTCTCGCGCACACCGGGTGGGTAGCCCTTGATGTAGCCGGGGTTTTGCTTGCTGTGATTGAACGGTGGCGTGAACAGGCGGGCGATCTGGTTCGGATGGTCGACCAGCAGCCGGTCGACCGAAGCCATCGCCTGCATCGCATGTGGCTGATCGGTGGCGCCTGCCATCACGCTCCACGATTGCGCGATGGTGTCGATCTGGCATTCATCACTTTCGTGTGAGCCCAGCGGCGTGCCGTCGTCGTAATAGCCGCGCAGATACCATTGACCATCCCAGGCCCTCTCCAATGCCTTGCGCAAGTCATCGGCATAGCTGCGCCAGCGCGTGACGCGCTCGGTTTCGTTGCGTTGTTCGGCGTGTGGCGCGAAGGCCGCGATGGTGGACAGCAGGAACCAGCCTAGCCAGCTGCTTTCGCCACGGCCCTGCTCGCCGACCGCGTTCATGCCGTCGTTCCAGTCACCGGTGCCGATCAGCGGCAGGCCGTGGGCGCCGCGGGTGAGGCTGGAATCGAGCGCGCAGGCACAGTGCTCGTAGACGGAAACTTTCTGATCCGACGTAGCGGGCTGGAAGAACGCGTCGGTGGCGCCATCGGGAATGGTCTGTCCTGACAGGAACGGCAGCACGTCATCCAGCACCGCGTCATCGCCGGTCACGCCAACGTAATGCATCGCGACATAGGCGAGCCAGATGCGGTCGTCGCTGATCTTCGTGCGGATGCCCTGGCCGGCTGGCGGCAGCCACCAGTGCTGCACGTCGCCTTCGGCAAACTGACGGCCGGCGGCGCGCAGCAGATGCTCGCGGGCGAGGTCGGGACGGCTGACGCACAGCGCCATCACGTCCTGCAACTGGTCGCGGAAACCATAGGCGCCGCTGGCCTGGTAGTACGCGGTGCGTGCCCACACCCGGCAACCGAGTACCTGATAGAGCAACCAGTCGTTGAGCAGGATGTCCATCGCCCGATCCGGTGTGCGAACCTGCACGGTGTCGAGCAAGCCGTTCCACTGCGCCGCAACGTCGGCAAGCACGCTGTCGATATCGATCCCTCGGTATTTCGTGATCAACGCCTGTGCTGCGGCTTCGGACGCGGCATCGCCCAGCATGAAGACGATGTCGATCTGCGTATTCGGCGGCAAGACGAAATGTGTCTGCAGCGCGCCACAGGGATCCAGCGCGGCACCGAGTCGCCCTGACAACGGTGCATCGCGAAGCAGTGCGGCCGGCCGCTCGATGGCACCGATCGGGCCGAGGAACTCGCCGCGATCGCCGCTCATCGAGTGCTGTTGGCCAGCCATATCGATGAACGCAACACGATCGCCGAAATCGGCGCGCCATGGATTGCGCGCAAACAAGGCGCCGGTCGACTCATCACGCGAGGTAATCACGAACGGTGCCGGCGTGGTGCCGTTTCCGCCCAGCGCCCACTCGACGTAGCCGGTGATCGACAGTTGTCGCGTGCGCCCCGAGCGATTGCCCAGGCGCAGTCGCGAAAGCTTCACTGGGTCGGCCGTTGGCACGCATTGGATCAGTTCCAGTTCGATGCCGTGCGCATCGTTGGTGAAACGGCTCCAGCCCTTGCCATGCGTCGTCGCATATTTTGCGCCGGCGACACGGATCGGCAGCGCAGTAGCGCTCCACAACACGCCGGTGTCGTGGTCGCGTAGATACAGCACGTCGTGCGGAATGTCAGTGACCGGATCGTTTGGCCAGGGCGTGAGCGGATTCTGCTGACTGTTCAACGACCACGCATAGCCGCCGCCCTCGGACGAAACCAGGAAGCCGAACGCGGGGTTCGCGATCACATTCACCCACGGCGCCGGCGTGCTGCGGTTGTCGTCGAGGTTGATCCGATAGCTGCGCCCTCCATCGCCGAAGCCACCGCTGCCGTTCGAGAATTCGAGCGACGAGGCGGTCCCCGTGGGGCTGCCAATCGGCGTGCTTGCTGTGATGGACACCGACTTGGGCGTGCTTGCCGCTGCTGGCGGTTCCGCTTGCGCCTGATCATCCTGGCGACCCAGCAACACCCGCGCGACAGTCAGCAGGCCGTTGCGCAAGTCGTCGCTGATCGTGTTGTCGCGCAAGGCAAATAGTTCGGCCTTGACCGCGGTATTGTCGGCTTTCAGCTGAGCCTGTTGGGTGCTCACCAGTGTATCGAGAACGCTGTGCAGCGCATCGCCATCCGCGGCGGCATTCAGTAGCACCACATCGACCGCCAGCCGCTTGCTACGCCAATAGAGCTGTGCCAGAAGCAGCTCCTGCACGCGTGGAAGTTCGGCGGGGTCGTCGATGCGCAGCAGCACGATTGGACGATCGCCGGAGATACCGGCCGCCCACAGTGTCGGCGGACCTCCGCGACCGCGCATCAATACTTCAGGGGCGGCACGCTGGTTTGGATCGCTGGTCACTAAGGCGCCCAGCCAGTGGGCAAAGCGGGCGGCTTGCGCCGCATCGATGCCGAGCCGCCGCTGTTCGGATTCGGCGTAGTTCGCTGCGTCGGCGAACAGCAGTTCGGCGGCGTTCGCGTGGGTCAGCTGCGCGGCCAGCGCCAGTGCGCCATCGCGCGAGTCGGCCAGGCGCGTCCACAACAACAGGTTCACGCTGCTGCCTGGCGTGAGCGTCACGCGTCGACGCAGGCTGAATATCGGGTCGAGCACGCAACCGGTGGTGTTCGACAGAACGGCTCCCGGCTGCATCGCCTGCGCGTGACGCAAACTGCGACCACGGCCGAGAAAGCGTGCGCGGTCGGTTTCATATTCGGGCGCGGTGTCCATGGGGTGCCCGGCTATCTGCAGCGCGTGCGCGGCCCACACTTCAGCTTCGCTGTTTGCGCGCCGGCGGCGGGTGGCCAGCAACACACCGTGCTCGGCATCCCATTCGGTCTGTACGAACATCTTGGAGAACGCCGGGTGCGCGTTGTCGGCACCGATCGGCCCGATGACCAGCTCAGCATACGAAGTCACCGAGAACGTGCGCGTGCGATCGCCGTGATTGCTCAAGGTAAGACGGCGCAGTTCGATGTCGGCGTCGCAGGCCACGGCCACTTCCAGTGTGCTGTGCAGGCTGTGGTGGCGACGGCCGAAGGTCGCCCGGCCGCCGCCGAAGGTCGCCGCGTCATCCGGCATGTTGATGCCGTACGGTCGTTGGGTGACCGACCATATGGCGTCGTCCTCTTCGTCGCGCAGCAACAGGTAACTGCCCCAGCCGTCGCAGGTGGGATCTTCACGCCAGCGCGTTACCGCCATGTCATGCCATTGGCTGAAGCCGGAGCCGTTGCCGCTCAGCATCACGCTGTAATGGCCGTTCGAGAGCAGGCACCGCTGGTTACCATTGATGGTGCGAGAGGATTGGGATGGCATGGAGGACCCGCTTCGCGACGATAAAGGCGCCAGCATGCGCCATCACGGGCATTCATGGCGTCAACCCGAGCTTCACCATTCGTCAGAGTAGGATGAAGCAGCTGCGGATCAGTGATCCACGGCGCGGCCGGCTGATCGGCCGCCATCCCGTTCCATCCTGGTTCGCGGTGCACGAGCTTTGCGTTGTATTCGATCAGTTGACCATTGCACTCTGGCCATGCCCGGAACCGATTCAATGACCCAGTTACCCAAGCTCACGGACGAGGCACTGCTCGAGCGGTTGCAACATGCCGCATTCGGCTACTTCCTGCAGACGGTCAATCCAGTCAACGGCCTGGTGGCCGACACCTCGCGTGACAACTCGCCGGTCAGCATCGCGGTGGTCGGTTTTGCATTGTCGGCGTATCCGGTCGCGGTAGAGCGGGGTTGGATGGAACGTACCGATGCCGTCCAGCGCAGTCTCGCGGCGCTGCGCTTCTTTCGCGACAGCGATCAGAGCGGCAGCCCCACGGCGACCGGCTACAAGGGTTTCTACTATCACTTCCTGGACATTCACACCGGTGCGCGCGTCTGGCAGTCGGAGCTGTCGATGATCGACACCGCGCTGCTGATCGTTGGCGTGCTCACCGCCAGCATGTATTTCACAGCCGACACGCCGGATGAAATCGAGCTCCGCGAACTGGCCGATTTCCTGTATCTGCGCGTCGACTGGTGCTGGGCGCAGGGTGACGGTGGCACCATCAAGCAGGGCTGGAAACCCGAGAGCGGATTCCTGCACTACGGCTGGGAAGGCTACAGCGAGGCGATCGTGCTCTACGTGTTGGCGATGGGCTCGCCGACCCATTCCATCACTGGCGATTGCTATGCGGCGTGGACGGCCACGTACCAGTGGGAAAATTTGTACAACTACGATTACCTTTATGCTGGTCCGCTGTTCGTCCACCAGTTTTCGCATGCGTGGATCGATCTGCGTGGTATCCGCGACAGTTTCATGCGCGAGAAGGACTCCGATTATTTCGAGAACAGTCGTAACGCCGTTCATATCCAGCGCCGATATACCCGGCTCAATCCCCACGAATTCGTCGGCTATGACGAAAACTGCTGGGGGCTTTCCGCTTGCGACGGTCCTACCGACGAACAGCCTGACGTGTTCAATGAGGCGAGACGCCTGTTCGGCTACGCAGCCCGTGGCGTGCCTTATGGCCCGGACGACGGCACGCTGTCGCCGTCTGCCGTACTGGGATCGCTGCCCTTCGCGCCGGAGCTGGTGCTCAATGCCATGCGCAACATGCTGTTGCGCTATCCGCAGATGCTGACCGACGATCGGTTATCCAGCAGTTTCAATCCGACCGTGGGTGCCAGCGACGAGCAGCCTTGGGTGTCGGCAGGTCACTATGGGCTCGATCAGGGCATCGTGTTGCTGATGATTGAAAACCATCGCAGCCAGTTCATCTGGCAACTGACCTCCGGTTGCCGCTACATCAGCGACGGCCTGCAGGCAGCCGGATTCGAAGGTGGCTGGCTACGGCAAGGCCAGCCCGAAGGAGCCTGCTGATGTCGCCTTTCGACGCTACGCTCACCACGCCGCAGGACGCCTACGAAGAAAAGCGGCTTGCCGACCTGCATCCGCAGTCCTGGGTCAATCCCAAACCGGCGGACAACTACGCGTTGATCATCGTCGGCGCAGGATCCGCCGGGGTCGCTGCCGCGGAACTGGCCATCGCCATGGGCGTCAAGGTGGCGATGATCGAACGGCACCTGATCGGAGGCACCTGCCTCAACACCGGATGCGTGCCTTCCAAGGCGCTGATCCGCACCTCGCGGCTGTATGCCGAGATGCGCGATGCGGCACGCTATGGCGCGAAGGTTCCGGACAACATCGAAGTCGACTTTGCGGCAGCGATGGAGCGCGTGCGGCGTATCCGCGGCCATCTCAGCAACCGTTCGTCGGTACGGCGGCTGGCCGCGCTCGGCGTCGACCTGTTCTTTGGCAATGTGCGCTTTGCCGGGCCCGACACGCTGATGGTGAATGACCAGAAGCTACGCTTCGGCAAGGTGATGATCGCCACCGGCACGCGTCCGCACATACCGACCATACCCGGACTGCGGGAAGCGGGCTTTCTTACCAATGCCAATGTCTTCAACCTGACTGAGCTGCCGAAGCGGCTGCTGGTAATCGGCGGCGGCCCGGTCGGCTGCGAGCTGGCCCAGGCATTCCGACATCTGGGCGCGAACGTCACCATCGTGCAGGACAAGCCGTTGTTCCTCGAGAAGGAGGAGCGCGACGCCGCACAGATTCTTTCCGATGCGTTCGCGCGTGACGGCCTCGAGGTTCGGCTTAATACGCAGGTCACCGCCGTGCGTGTGGAAAATGGCTGCAAGCTGGTCGATCTGATCAGCGCCGATTACCGCAGCACCATCGAAGTCGACGCGATCCTCACCGGCGTCGGTCGCGCACCGAACGTGCAGGGGCTGGATCTGGAAGCGGCGGGCGTCAAGTACGATGCCGCCACCGGTATCGCGGTTGACGATTTCCTGTGCACCAGCAATCCGCGCATCTATGCCGCCGGCGATGTCTGTCTCGAGGAGCAGTACACCGATACGGCGGCCGCATCGGCACGCATCGTGGTACACAACGCCTTGATGCGCGGCAACATGCGCTTCAGCAAGCTGGTCATTCCGTGGTGTACCTATACCGATCCGGAAATCTCCCACGTCGGCATGTACGTGCGTGAGGCGAATCGCAAAGGCATCCCGGTCAAGACCTTTACCGTGCCGATGCACCAGATCGATCGCGCCATCACCGACAGCGAAGAGATCGGCTTCGTGAAAATCCACATCCGGGACGGCACCGACACGATTCTTGGCGCCACCATCGTCGCCCGCCATGCCGGTGAGATGATCAACGAGATCACCCTGGCGATGGTCGCCGATATCGGCCTGTGCACGCTGGCGAAAGTCATCCACGCTTATCCGACTCAGGCCGAAGCGATCCGCGAAGCAGCCAAGGCCTATGTCCGCACGCGCATCACCACGCGGCTGCGCGCAAGGTTGCAGCGTTGGTTGGCACGCTGAGCGGACGCCTGCAGGGGCATGTCACGCTCACGCCGATTTATCGGTGGCCTGAGTAGGATGGCCGCCTTGTGATCACGTTACTTCAACCTAAGGACACACTATGGAACTGGGCATGATCGGTCTCGGCAAGATGGGCGCCAACATGGCGGAACGTCTGGTGCAGGGCGGCCACAAGGTGACCGGATTCGATCCGAACGCCGACGCGCGCAAGGCACTGGAAACGAAGGGCGCAGGCTCGGCCGATTCGCTGCAGGCACTCGTCAAGGCGTTGCCGACGCCGCGCGTGGTGTGGCTGATGGTGCCCTCGGGCAAGATCACCGACGACACCGTCAATGCGCTGATACCGCTGCTGGCCAAGGGCGACACCGTGATCGACGGCGGCAACTCCAACTATAAGGACAGTGTGCGTCGCGCCAAGCTGTATGCAGACAACGGCCTGGGCTATGTCGACTGCGGCACCAGCGGCGGCGTGTGGGGCCTGAAAGAGGGCTACAGCATGATGGTCGGCGGCGACGAGAAAACCGTCGATACGCTGAGCCCGATCTTCGAGACGCTGGCTCCAGGCAAGGCGCAGGGCTGGGGTCGCGTCGGCCCGGTCGGCTCCGGCCACTTCACCAAGATGGTCCACAACGGCATCGAATACGGACTGATGCAGGCCTATGCCGAAGGCTTCTCGATCCTGCAGCACAAGCAGGAGTTCGGCCTCGACCTCAAGCAGATCGGCGAGATCTGGCGCTACGGCAGCGTGGTGCGCTCATGGCTGCTCGACCTGACCACCGATGCGCTGGGCAAGAACCCGAAGCTGGACGGCATTGCGCCGTACGTCGTCGACTCCGGCGAAGGTCGCTGGACCGTGGACGAGGCGATCGACCTCAACGTGCCTGCCCCCATCATCACCGCCTCGCTGATCGAGCGCCTGCGCTCGCGCGACACCGAATCGTTCTCCGACAAGTTGCTGTCGGCGATGCGCAACGAGTTCGGTGGGCACGAGATCAAGTCCGAGGCGAAGTGAGCCGGCGGTAAAAACTGATCAGGCCACACGTAGGTTGGGGTGAGCAACGCGAACCCCAACGTTCGACGCGCGGAGAACCGTAAGTTTGCGGGCGAACTCGCTACTGGCGCGCCGACCTGAACGCCCAGACATAAAGGCTGACCGCGGCAACCAGCGCTATCCAGGAAAACCGGACCGGCACGGCAAAAGGCCCCACTTGCACCGGCCATTGATTGAAGGCCCGGATAGCCTGGATCAGGGCCGCCACGCCGAAAATGACACCTGAAACCAGCGCGTATCTGCTTTGCATGACGTGGGCCTCCTCGTCGAAAGCATGGCTGAGAGCCAGTTTACGCTTGTGGCCGTGTTGTGCAGATCTCAGACGATACCGGCGTCATCCTGCGGCAAGCGTCTGGGGGTCGTCAGATGGCATCCGCTTTCGCCGTCACGGTGTAGTGCTGGACGAGCGGCTCGAATTCCAGAAGATAGTCCTTGTCTTCCGGATAGTACTTGGCCGTGAGCACGTCATTGCCGGCAAAATCGCGGATGCAGTCCTCGGATTCCCAATACGTCACGGTCAGGAAATGGGTCGCGTCATCTTCATCCCGGCGCAGCACGGCAACACTCAGGTTGCCTGCGACAGACCGATAGTCAGGGATGGCTTTTTGTTCAAGAAAGCGTGCGTATGCGTCAGCTTTTGAACGCGGGGTACGACCGTGCCACATGCGACAGATCATGGGACCTCCACCGATACTATCCAACGGGACAGCACGGGATGTTCAGGCCCCGGAGACGTGCCGTCAAGCGCATGAAACCTTCGTCGTCTTCATCGATGTGGGCGCGATGAGGGGGCGAAGAACTCCCGGGTTTCGTCATTCCGGCGAAGGCCGGAATCCAGCGCCCTTCGTGACGGCGCGCTGGATTCCGGCCTTCGCCGGGATGACGATGAGGGGTGGGATGACGATGAGGGGGCGGCGACAGTGGGGGGTGAGGTGATGACAACGGATGATTGGTCGACATTGCTTGCAGGGTTGTTGTCGAACCTCGCGCCCTGAACCCGCTCACCCCAACCGCAACAACTTCCTCACTGTCGGCAGATTGCGGCGGCTGATTTCCGGGCTGAGTTCGGTGCCGTCGATGCGCGCCAGGACACGGCCGTCGGCGAGGGTTTTCAGGCCGAGAAGGCGCGCGGGTGGCACCAGGCAATTGCGGTGCAGGCGGATCAGCTGATCGGGGTAGGCTTCTTCCAGCTGGCGCAGCGATTCCTCGATCAGCAGTTCGCCGCGGCGGTGTTGCACCACCACGTATTTCTCTTCGGCGAGCAGGCAGATCACTTCGTCCAGTGCGATGCGGATCTGTTCGCCACGCATCCGGCCGTGCAGGTAGGCGGCCGGTTCGCGCGGCTGATCCGTGAGCCGGCGTTGCGCGCGCTGCAACGCATCGCGCAGGCGCTCAAGGCGTACCGGCTTGAGCAGGTAATCGACCGCGCCCAGCTCGAATGCCTGTAGCGCGTGGGCTTCGTAGGCCGTGCAGAAAATCACCTGGGCGCGCGTGCGTCCGGACAAGCGCTGCGCCAGTGCGGTGCCGCTGAGTCCAGGCATGTTGATGTCCAGCAGCAGTACATCCGGTTGCAGTTCGCCGAGCGACGCGAGCGCGGTTTCGCCATCACCGACGCTGCCCACGATCTCCACGCCTTCGCATTCGCCGAGCAGCGCAGCCAGTCGCGCGCGTGCCAGTGGTTCATCGTCAACGATCAGTACGCGCATCACGACGACTGTCCCGGAAGGTGCAGTTGCACCACGAAGCGATCACCCTGCGCGCCGGCCTGCACCCCGGCACGCGGTCCATAGCGATAGGCAATGCGCTGACGCACGCTGTCCAGGCCGTGGCCATTGCCTGGTGCGGCGGGGCTGGCAGGCAACGGGTTGGTGATCTCGATATGGACATCAGCGCCGTCGCGACGTCCGCGCAGGGTCACCTCGCCGCCCCCGAGCAGCGGCTGGATGCCGTGCCGTATGGCGTTTTCCACCAGCGGCTGCAACAGCAATCGCGGCAGCGGGAAATCGGGCGGCAGGTCATCCAGTTCGCGTTGCACGCGCAGGCGCGTGCCGAAGCGCAACTGCTCGATCGCCAGGTAACGCTCGATCAGCGCGAGCTCCTCGCCCAGCGTGCCGTCGGCGGTGTCGTGCTGACCCAGTGCGGCGCGAAACAGTTCGGACAGATCCTCCACGGTGCGCTCAGCCGCCGCCGGATCGACGTGGATCAAGGCAGCCACCGTGTTCATGCTGTTGAACAGGAAGTGCGGGCGGATGCGCGCCTGCAACGCCTCGACCTGCGCCCGGGTCACCGCCGCCAGCCGCGCCTGCCACTGCGCCAGTACATAGAAGTAGCGCAGCATCGCCGCGCCTAGCAGCGCCGCGATCACCACGTTGTCGCGCACGAAGACGCCCATGCTGGCTTTGATCAGCTGCATCTCCAGCGAGCCATCAAACCAGTGTGCCGCCGTGCTGGCGGCGAGCACGATCAGGACGATCAGCAGCCAGACGCCGACATACGGCGTACGTCCGGGCAATCGTTGCAGCAGCGGTCGCAGTTTGCACAGCGCCACCGCAACCACCAGCACCATCCAGGTCACGAACAGCATGCTGACGCTGTAGGCCGACCAGTTGCGCTCGTCGCGCGCCAGCCACATCACGGTCACGGTCAGCGCGCCCACGACAAACAAGGCGAACAACGCAGGCAACCCGCAGAAGTCCGGCAGCGGACTGTGTTCGACGCGGCCGCGCGGGCCGTTGGCGAGGAGGGATGCACGCATGCGGACAAGTATGCCGTACCGCGGGCGCAGTCAGCAGAGGGGATCGGCCCGACTGATCAGCCCGATCCAATCAGTCCTGCCCGATCAGTCCTACTCAATCAGAGCAGCCGCTGCCCAATCCAGTCACGCAGGTCGCTGATCTCCTCGGCGCAGACGGCATGAGCCATCAGGTAGGTATGCCACTGCACGGCATACCCGAGCGACTGCAGCAGGTCGCGGGAATCGACCCCACGCTGCAGCGCAACGACCGGATCGAGGGTGCCGTGACCCCAGAAAATCGGGATGTTCGCATTGGCTGGGTTGCGCTCGGTGTCGAGCGCAGCATGCATCGGCAGATAGGTCGACAGTGCAATGATCCCGGCCAGCTTTTCGGCATGACGCAGTCCGGCCGCCAGGGCGATCGCGCCACCTTGCGAGAAGCCGGCCAGCAGGATCCGTTCGCTCGGTATGCCGCGGGCATGTTCGCGAGCGATCAGCGTTTCGATCTCGTCGATCGAGGCACGCATGCCCGCCTCGTCCTGCCGAGCGCCCAGATCGAACGCGGCTATGTCGTACCAGGCGCGCATCGACATGCCATTGTTGATCGTCACCGGCCGCACCGGCGCATGCGGAAACACGAAGCGCAGCGGTGGCCACGCGCGATCCACCAATTGCGGCACAATCGGCGCGAAGTCGTTGCCATCGGCGCCCAGTCCATGCAGCCAGATCACGCTATAGCGGGGATTGGCAGAGGATTCCAGTTCCAGGGCGGGTAGGGTCATGGCGTGATCGTGACAAAGATAAGGACGGTATCGTAACAGCCGTCCCCGGCGACACGAAGTCAGTCGCAGATACCAGCACCCCTGACTTATGGCATAGCCCCCCACGCGACGCCAGCGCCCTCGGTTATCCTGATTTTTTGCCCGGGGATATTTCATGCGCCGACTGCTGCTTGCCGGTCTCGTTGCTTTCGCTGTCTTGCCAGCTGCAGCGGTTACGCCGTCCGTGTCGGGTCCGCTCGACATGGAAACCATCATGGCCAATCCGGACTGGATTGGACAGGCTGTGGAGTCGCCGTACTGGAGCGTGGACGGCCGCAATCTGTATTACTCGCTGAAGCGCGATGGCAGTCCGGTGCACGATCTGTATCGAGTCGATCCGGCCAGCGGGCAGAGCGTGAAGCTGGACCCGATCGCGATGGCGCAGGCCGACGGCCCCGCGGTGTTCGATCATGCACACCAGCACGCCGCTTTCATCCTGCATGGCGATGTGTTCCTGGTAGATCTGGCCAGCGGCCGGCGAGTACAGGTAACACGCACGCCGCAGGAGGAATCCTCACCGCAGTTTTCCGCCGATGGCCGTGCGCTGCATTACCGCGACGGCAACAACTGGTATAGCTACGACCTCGCCGGCGGCGTTACGACACCGGCGCCGGTATTGAATTTCGCTGAGGATCCGCAGGCCAAGCAGCCCGACGAACTGGGCGACCTGCAGCTCAAGCTGTTCAAGACTTTGCGCGAGATCAAGGCTGACAAGCAGGCCCTGCGTGATGAGGACAAGGCGCTGGCGGCAGCCGATCCCGGCCGTGCACCACAACCGTTCTGGCTTGGCGACAAGTCCAGGGAGGTGGATACCGAACTGTCGCCGGATGGCCGCTGGATGCTGGTGGTCACTGCGCCGAAGGACTATGCCAAAGGCGAAGCACCGAAAGTCATTCACTACGTCACCGACAGTGGCTACACCGAACCGCAGAATGCGCGCACCTATGTAGGTCGCAAGGATCCGGCGCCGCAATCACTGCTGTTGCTGGACCTGGTCAATCACAAGTCCTATCCGTTGAAGACCGATGGCCTGCCGGGCATCAAGGATGATCCACTCAAGGCACTACGCAGCCAGGCAGTCGCGACGCTGGAGAAAGCCGATAAGCAGGATCAAGCCAAGGCGTTGAAGGCACCGGACGTGCGCCCCGTGCGCATCATCGCGAACAGCGAAGATGGCGGTGGTGGCGGCATCGTGTGGAGCGACGATGGCAGCCATCTTGCGGTGCAGTTGCGTGCGATCGACAACAAGGATCGCTGGATCGCCAACGTCGATTTCAACCAGCACACGCTGGTCAATCAACACCGCCTCACCGATCCAGCGTGGATCAACTGGAACTTCAATGATTTCGGCTGGCTGAAGGACGGCCGCACGCTGTGGTACATGAGCGAGGAGTCCGGTTATTCGCAGCTCTACACCAAGCCGCTGGATGGCAAGGCAAAGCAGCTCACTTCCGGCAAGTTCGAAGTCAGCCATCCGCTGCTGACCGATGACGGCCAGTGGTTCTACGTGCGTACCAACCAGCTCGCGCCGTACAGCTACGACGTCTATCGACTGCCCGCCACGGGTGGTGCGCTGACCCGCGTCACGAACTATCAGGGCATGGACGATTTCACGCTGTCGCCGGACGGCAAACAGCTCGCCGTGCTGCATTCGTCGCCTTACGTTTTCGCGCAGCTGGCGGTGCAGGATGCTGCTGGCGGCACTCCGCGTGAGCTGACCAACACCATGCAGCCCGCGTACACCGCGCATGCGTGGATCACGCCGAAGATCGTACAGGTGCCGTCGTCGCACGGTGCTGGCGTGATCTACGCGAAGTACTACGGCCCCGCCGACGAGCAGGTTGCTGCATCGCGTCCGGCCGTGCTGTTCGTGCATGGTGCCGGCTACCTGCAGAACGTCACGCTGTCGTCGACCTATTATTTCCGCGAGCAGATGTTCAACAACCTGCTGGTGCAGCAGGGCTTCGTGGTGCTGGACATGGACTACCGCGCCTCCGAAGGCTACGGCCGCGCCTGGCGTACCGCGATCTACGAGAAGATGGGTCATCCGGAGCTGGAGGATTTGCTCGACGGCAAGGCGTGGCTGGTGAAGAACCACGGTGTCGATCCGCAGCGCGTCGGTGTCTATGGCGGTAGCTACGGCGGCTTCATGACCGAGATGGCGCTGCTGCGTGCACCGGGCGAGTTCGCCGCCGGCGCCGCTTTGCGCGCGCCATCGGACTGGACCAGCTACAACGACGAATACACCTCCAACATCCTCAACGATCCGAAGCTTGATCCGGCCGCGTACGAGACCAGTTCGCCGATCGAATTCGCGGCGAACCTGCGCGATCCACTGCTGATCGAACACGGCCTGATCGACGACAACGTGATGAGCAGTGACTCGGTCCGCCTATATCAGCGCCTGATCGAACTGCACAAGCAGAACTTCTGGATGTCGCTGTATCCGCTGGAACGCCACGGCTTCCAGCACCCCGATTCCTGGTACGACGAATACCGCCGTATCGATGAGCTGTTCAATACGTACGTGAAGCCGGTCAGGACAGCTACGGGGAACTGATCGAATCGGTGCGAAGCAAGCGCTCACACTGCCTATTTGTGGCGAAGCAAGCTTTTCTTACACCGTTCGCCCTGAGCGTAGCTCGAGCCAGCGTTCGAAGTCGAAGGGGAGGCCGAGGCGGCCCTTCGACTTCGGCCTTACGGCCTACGCTCAGGGCGAACGGTATGAGGGCGGCCGCGCTCAGCACTGAGAGGGAGACGCGCCGGAGGTTGTACGAGCGGGCAGCTCAGCGGATCGGACGCAATCCGGCTGCCTCACGTGCGAGCAACTCGATGGCGGCCCAGTCGCCCGAAGCGAGCGCATTGGCGGGGGTCAACCATGAGCCGCCGACGCAGATCACGTTCGGCAGTGCGAGAAAGTCCGCTGCGTTGCTGAGGCTGATACCACCAGTGGGGCAGAAGCGCAGCTGGGGTAATGGGCTGGCCCAGGCGCCGAGCAACTTGTGACCGCCAGCGGGAACCGCCGGGAAAAATTTCAGGTGACGATAGCCGCGTTCCAGGAGGCTCATCGCCTCGCTCGCCGTGGCCGCGCCCGGCAGGAGCGGCAGTTCGCAGTCGTCGGCGGCATCGAGCAGGTATGGCGATATTCCGGGTGACACGGCGAAGCGCGCGCCGGCTTGGTGCGCCGCGTGCAGGTCACGCGCGCTCAGCACGGTACCGACACCGATCACCGCACCTTCCACTTCGGCGGCAATCGCGCGGATCGCCTCCAGTGCGGCGGGCGTGCGCAACGTGACTTCGATGGCCGGAGTACCGCCCGCCACCAGCGCGCGCGCCGTCGGCACCGCCGCGCGCGCGTCGTCGATCACCACCACCGGAATCACCGGCGCCAGCCGCATCGTCGCTTCAATCGTTTGCTGCTTGTGTTCGATGCTGCTGGTCACATCAGGCTCCGGGTTTTTTGGCTCCTCCCCCCTTGCGTACAGGGAGAGGTTGGGAGGGGGTTGTTCGGGCTGGCGATGCGGTCAAGAGCACCCCACCCCAGCCCCCATGCGAGCAGGGGAGGGAGCAAAGCTATAGGACGCCTGCGCCAAGATCGGCGGTGGTTGCCGCCTGCCGGAACAGGCCGAACAGTTCACGGCCCATGCCGCTGTGCTGGGCGGAAAGGTCGGCGGTATGCGGCAGGCGGGCGTCCAGTTCGTGCGCTTCCATCAGGACGTCCAGACGGCCGTTCACCGCGTCGAGACGGATCATGTCACCGTTGCGGATCTTGGAGATATTGCCGCCAGCCACCGCCTCGGGCGTCGCGTGGATTGCCGCGGGTACGCGGCCGGAGGCGCCGGACATCCGGCCGTCGGTGAGCAGTGCGATGCGATGGCCGCGATCCTGCAGCAGCGCCAGCGTCGGTGTCAGTTTGTGCAGCTCCGGCATGCCATTCGCCTGCGGCCCCTGAAAACGCACAACAGCCACAAAGTCGCGATTGAGCTCGCCACGTTTGTAGGCTGCCGGCAACTCGTCCTGGTCCTGAAACACGATTGCTGGCGCCTCGATCAGCAAGCGATCGTCCGGTACCGACGACACCTTGATCACGGCGCGACCGAGATTGCCTTGCAGCATGCGCAAGCCACCGTCGGTACGGAACGGTTCGTCGACACCGCGCAGCACGCCTCGGTTGCCACTCTGCTTCGCTACTGGCTCCCAGTGCAGTGCGCCGGCAGCGTCCAGTTGCGGTATTTGTGCGTAGCCATCCATGCCGGTGCCGAAAATCGTGTTCACATCCGCATGCAGCAGGCCGGCGCCGAGCAGCTGGTCGATCAGGAACGCCATGCCACCAGCCTCGTGGAACTGGTTCACGTCGGCGTAGCCATTCGGGTACACGCGAGCCAGCAACGGAATCACGCCGGACAATGCATCGAAATCGTCCCAGCGCAGCGCGATGCCGGCGGCATGCGCGATCGCCACCAGATGCAGCAGGTGATTGGTGGAGCCGCCGGTCGCATGCAGGCCGATCACGCCGTTGATGATCGCGCGCTCGTCGATGATGTGGCCGATCGGCAGATAGTTTTCACCAAGCGCACTCAACGAACCGATGCGACGCACCACATCGGTGGTCAGCGCATCGCGCAACGGCGTGTCCGGCGCGGTGAAGCTGGCGCCGGGCAGGTGCAGGCCCATGATCTCCATCAGCATCTGGTTGGAGTTCGCGGTGCCATAGAACGTGCAGGTGCCGGCAGCGTGGTACGAAGCCGCCTCGGCTTCGAGCAGCTCGGCCTTGCTGGCCTTGCCGTCCGCGTACGCCTGGCGCACTTTTGATTTTTGCTCGTTCGGAATGCCGCTGGGCATCGGGCCGGATGGTACGAACGCGCCGGGCAAGTGACCAAAGCTCAGCGCGCCGATCAGCAGGCCCGGCACGATCTTGTCGCAGATACCCAGGTACAGCGCGCCGTCGAACATGTCGTGCGACAGCGCCACTGCGGTCGCCATCGCGATCAGATCGCGCGAGAACAGCGACAGCTGCATGCCGGCGCGGCCCTGGGTGATGCCGTCGCACATCGCCGGCACGCCGCCGGCCACTTGGGCGGTGAAGCCTGCTTCGCGTGCGACCTCGCGGATCAGTGCCGGGTAGCGCTCATAAGGCTGATGTGCGGACAGCATGTCGTTGTATGCAGTGACGATCGCGAGATTGGCGCGCCGGCCGCTGCGCAAGGCTGCCTTGTCCTCGGTGCCGCAGGCCGCGAAGCCGTGCGCGAGATTGCCGCAGGACAGATGTTCCCGTTGCGGTCCGCCGCGGTCGATCGCGTCGATCCGGCGCAGATAGGCCGCCCGCGTCTCGCGGCTGCGTTCGCGCAGTCGTTCGGTGACTTCGGCAACCACAGGGTGAAGCGTACTCATGATTCATTCCGTGTATGGGAGTGGGTTGCGATGGCTAGGGACACCAGTACACCGCCACCGGCACACGTTGCTGGGTCAATACCGCATGCACCGGATAGTCTTGCGATGCACCAAGGCCAAGCCGCACGTCGGCGAGCAAGTCGCGCTTCTTCGCACCGGTGACCAGTAGAAACAGCGCGCGTGTGTCCAGCAGCGTGGGCAGGCTGAGCGTGATGCGCGGCTCTCCGGCACCGGGCGCGTGCATCGGCAGCACCGGGGCGCGGCCGTTGAGGTCCAGCGCTTCGGCCAGATGATCGCCGCCAGGAAAGAATGAAGCGGTATGACCATCGTCGCCCATGCCCAGCACCACCGCATCGAACGGCAGCGGCAATGCGGCAATCCGGGCGGTGGCTTCAGCGAGTCCTGCCTCGGGCGTCGGTGCGCCGGTGTACAGCGGCACGAAGCACGCGGCAACGGCGGCGTGCTGCAACAGCAGCGACTTCACCAGTTGCGCATTGGAACGTTCATCGCTGTCCGGCACCCAGCGTTCGTCGACCAGGGTCACTTGGACGTTGGCCCAGTCCAGCTTCTCGCGCGACAACACGTCGAAGAATTGTTTCGGCGTGGTACCGCCAGAGACGGCAAGCACCGCGTGGCCACGTTCGGTCAGCGCGATCCTCAAACGCTCGGCGACGCGCTCGGCCAGTGCCTCGGCCTGGGCCGTGCAATGGGTGAAGCTGTGGGTAGTGACGTTCAAATGAGTGGTCATGGCTGATGGTGGCGCGCCCGCTGCATCAGTCGATGCAGATGCGCATCTGCTGGGAAAGGGAGACACAGTCTGCCGCACGAATCGACATGGTCGAGTGAAGTGACAGTAAAGATGACCGGCTATTCACTGTCTTCGTTCCATGTGCGCCCATCGCGCTCGATCAGCGCCACGGCGGCGCTCGGACCCCAGCTGCCGGCAGCGTACGGCCGTGGCGGCTCAGCGCTTGCAGCCCATGCCGCGAGGATCGGATCAGCCCAGCGCCACGCCGCTTCCACTTCGTCGCGACGCATGAACAAGGTGGGATTGCCGCGCACCACATCCAGCAACAGACGCTCATACGCATCCGGCTGTTGCACGCCGAACGCCTCGGCAAAACTCATGTCCAGCGGCACGTGACGCAGGCGCAGTCCGCCCGGTCCGGGATGCTTGATGGTCAGCCACAATTTCACGCCTTCGTCCGGCTGCAGGCGCAACACCAGCCGGTTCTGCGCAAGTGCGCCAGCGGCGGCGTCGAAGATCGAATGCGGTACCGGTTTGAACGCGACCACGATCTCGGACACGCGATTGGGCAGGCGTTTACCCGTACGCAGGTAGAACGGCACGCCCGCCCAGCGCCAGTTTGCGATTTCCGCCTTCAGCGCCACGAACGTTTCGGTGTTGGATTTGCCGTGACCGAGCTCGTCCGGATAGCCGGGCACGCTGGCCCCTTCAGCCACGCCGGCGCGGTACTGGCCGCGCACGGTGAGCTGTGCCGCGTTGCTTTCGTCGATGGCTTTCAGCGAGTGCAGCACCTTCAGTTTTTCGTCGCGCACCGCATCGGGTGCCAGCGAAGACGGTGGTTCCATCGCCACCATGCACAGCAGTTGCAGCATGTGGTTCTGCACCATGTCGCGCAGTGCGCCGGCGCGATCGTAGTACGCGCCGCGATGGCCCACACCAAGCGTTTCGGCCACGGTGATCTGCACGTGATCGATGTGCCCGGCATTCCATAGCGGCTCGAACAGCGCGTTGCCGAAGCGCAGCGCCAGCAGGTTCTGCACGGTCTCCTTGCCAAGATAATGATCGATGCGGAAGGTCTGCGATTCGTCGAACACGCGGCCGACCGCGTCGTTGATCTGGTTCGCGCTGGCCAGGTCGCGGCCGATCGGTTTTTCCATGACGACCCGCGACGCACCCTGGTTGAGTTCGTACTGGCCGAGTCGCGCGCAGATGTCGACGAACAACTCCGGCGAGGTGGACAGATAGAACACGCGCACGTGGTCGGGTTGCGCCTTGATGAGCGCAGCGAAATCCGCCCAGCCTTCATCCTTGCGCGCATCCAGTGATCGATAGGCGACCTGCTGCAGGAACGCATCGAGCTGCTTCGCGTCAACGCTGCCGGTCAAGGACGTGCGCAACAGCTCGCGATAACCGTGGTCGTCCAGTGCCTCGCGGGCAATGCCGATGATCCGGCTGCTGGCGGGAATCTGGCCGTCGACGAAACGATGAAACAGGGCGGGCAGCAGCTTGCGCACGGCGAGATCGCCGGTGCCGCCGAAGATGACCAGGTCGAACGGCTCGACCGGTTGGGAAGAAGGGCTCACACATTCACCTCGACACGATGCCGGATGGCAGGCGGCAGGCCAACGGCGCAGCTGCCCGGGTTGAGGGTGATCGTACCAGTGAAATACCAGATCGGCCACAGGTATGCATACGAATTCATTGGGCCCTCCCATTTTCTGAGGTTGTCCCTCGTAGCGTCCCGTCTGCTGGGTTTCCCTGGGAGTGGGCTTGCGCTTAGTGGTTTGCTATTGGTATCTTTGACGTCATGGAAAGCGCCCTGGCCAATGAATACACCCGGATCTGCCGCGACCCGGCCACGCATCAGCCGCTGGCCTATCTGCGCCTGCGCCGGGCGATCCGCAACGTGGTCGAGCATCGCGACATCGAGCCGGGTCAGGCACTGCCCAGCGAGCGCGATCTGTCGCAGGCACTGAAGCTGTCGCGGGTCACCGTGCGCAAGGCGATCGCCGGCCTGGTCGAGGAGGGTCTGCTGACCCAGCGCCATGGTGCCGGCACCTTCATCGCCGAACGCATCGTCAAGCCGATGTCGCGGTTGAGCAGCTTTACCGAAGACTTGCGCGAGCGCGGTCTGCATCCGCGGTCGGAGTTTTTCGAACGTGGCCTCGGTGAAGTGACACCGGAAGAATCGATGGCGCTGAACCTGTCGCCTGGCTCGCTGGTAGTACGCCTGCACCGTGTGCGTTATGGCCAGGACGAACCGCTGGCGATCGAGCGCAGCGTGGTCCCGGCCAGCGTGTTGTCCGACCCGATGCTGGTGCACGACTCGCTGTACGAAGCGCTGGAGCGTGTGAACTGCCGCCCGCGCCGCGCGCTGCAGCGACTGCGTGCGGTATCGCTGAATGCGCAACAGGCGCGTCTGCTGCATGTTGCCGCGGGCAGCGCTGGCCTGAGCATCGAGCGACGCAGTTTTCTCGACGACGGCCGCGTGGTCGAGTTCACCTGCTCCTGGTATCGCGGTGACATCTACGACTTTGTCGCCGAATTGCAAACCGATTGAACATTTTTGATTGAGACCACTTTGAACACACCCACCATGCAGGCACGCGACACCCTGATGTACCGCGAAGCGCACGAGTCGGCCGAGGTCGTCGAGCGCCAATTCGCTGCCAATGACAGCGTGGTGACGGCGCTGGCGCAATCGCTGCGTGCGCAACCGCCGCGCTTCATCGTTACCTGTGCCCGCGGCAGTTCCGATCACGCGGCGGCGTACGCCAAGTACGTCTTCGAGACGCAGCTCGGTATCGTCACGGCGTCGGTGTCGCCATCGGTCACCTCGGTCTACGCCGCTCCGCAGCAATGGGAAGGTGCGCTGTTCATTGCGATTTCGCAATCGGGCAAGAGTCCCGATCTGGTGCGCAATGCGCAGGCCGCCAAGCTGGCTGGCGCACGCGTGGTGGCGATGGTGAATGTCGAGGATTCGCCGTTGGCGGCGATCGCCGATACGGTGATTCCGCTGCATGCCGGGCCGGAACGCAGCGTGGCCGCGACCAAGAGCTATCTCGCCGCGCTCGCCGCGGTGCTACATCTGTGCGCGCGCTGGCGCGGTGACCGTGCATTGGTGGATTCGCTGCACGCTCTGCCGGATGCCTTGCGCGCGAGCTGGGATGCCGACTGGTCGTCGTTGACCGATGGCCTGGTCGATGCGCACAACCTGTTTGTGGTCGGTCGCGGTTTCGGTCTTGGCATCGCGCTGGAAGCGGCGCTGAAATTCAAGGAAACCTGTGGCCTGCATGCCGAGGCGTTCAGCGCAGCCGAGGTAAAGCACGGTCCGATGGCGCTGGTCGGGCCGAATTTCCCGGTGCTATGTTTTGCACAGGATGACGACACGCTCGCTGGCACGCTGGCGCTGGCCGATGAATTCCGCGGACGCGGCGCAAAAGTCTTCGTGGCGGCACCCGGCATGCAGGGCGCCGGCATGTTGCCGGTGCTGGCGGGGCTACCGGCACTGTGCACACCGCTGCTGATCATCCAGAGTTTCTATCGTGCTGCCAGCGGGCTGGCTTTGCTGCGGGGTTTCAATCCCGATGTGCCGCCGCATCTCAACAAGGTGACCGAGACGGTCTGAGCGCAGGGACGGCTTGAAAACAGGACGTGCGGCGAGGGGCGCGCAACAGCCGCCGACGTTCCCATCGCTGCGCAACAACCATTCCATCCATGCCCAAGGTCAATGACATGACTCTCGCTCTCATCAATGGTCGTGTACTCACCGAGCACGGCTGGCAGAACAATGTCGCGGTGCTGCTGGAAGGCGAACACATTGCCGACCTGCTGCCACCGGACGATCCGCGCGTGCGCAACGCGAAGCAGCACGATCTGCAAGGCGCCAGGCTGTTGCCTGGCTTCATCGACGTGCAGGTCAATGGCGGCGGTGGCGTGTTGTTCAACGACGCACCCACGGTGGAAACCATCCGTCGCATCGGCGCGGCGCACCGACGCTACGGCACGACCGGTTTTCTGCCAACCTTGATCAGCGATGACGTGCAGATCATGCGTGCGGCGCTCGACGCGGTAGATCAGGCCATGGCCGAAGGCGTGCCCGGCGTGCTCGGCATTCATCTGGAAGGCCCGTATCTCGCGCCGGCACGCAAGGGCGTGCATGACCCCAAGTTTTTCCATGAACCCGGCAGCGATGAACTGGCGCTGCTGGGTGCGCCGCATCGTGGAGTGCGCCTGCTCACGCTGGCGCCGGAGCGCGTGCCGTTGGCCAGCATCGGTGCGCTCGCCGCCGCCGGTGTCGTGGTCTGCGCCGGCCACACCGCGGCCGACTATGTGACCACGCATGCCGCGCTGGCCGCCGGCGTACGCGGCTTTACCCATCTGTTCAACGCGATGACTCCACTCGGTAGCCGCGAGCCGGGTGTGGTCGGTGCGGCGCTCGAAGATGTCGACAGCTGGTGTGGCGTGATCGTGGACGGTCATCACGTGCATCCGGCCAGCCTGCGCGTGGCGATTGCCGCCAAGCAGCGCGGCAAGATGTTGCTGGTCACCGATGCAATGCCGCCGGTCGGTGCCGAGGATCCCCACTTCGTGCTCAACGGCGAAACCATCACCGGCAAGGACGGTATCTGCCAGACCGCGCAAGGCGTGCTCGCCGGTTCGGCGCTGGACATGGCCGGCGCGGTGCGCAACGCGGTGCAGCTGCTTGGCCTGCCGTTGGGTGAAGCAGTGCGCATGGCCAGCACCTATCCCGCCGATTTTCTCGGCCTCGGCGCCAGCCACGGCCGCATCGCCGCCGGCTATCAAGCCGATCTGGTCGTGCTGGACGACGAGTACCACGTGCAGCAAAGCTGGATCGCGGGCGTAGCCCTCAACTAACCCTCAGCCAGCCCCCTCTCCCTTTGGGAGAGGGCTGGGGTGAGGGTTCGGGCGGAGCATGCGGTTTCATACGTTGGCCGAACCCTCATCCGTCGCTGCGCGCCACCTTCTCCCGCAGGGAGAAGGGAAGCATTCAGTCGTCCGTGGCGTAGGTTTGCTCAACAGAGCTGGATCGCTGGCCTGGCCCTCAGCTAACCCCCTCTCCCTTCGGGAGAGGGCTGGGGTGAGGATTCGGTCGGAGCATGGGGGTTCATACGCTGGCCGAACCTTCATCCGTCGCTGCGCGCCACCTTCTCCCGCAGGGAGAAGGGAAGCAGGCGATCGGTGGCGTTGTTCGCCCCTGCCTTCTGGCAGGGGCCAGACTTCAGGCACATTCGCAAATTCTTCGGGGCTGGCATAAAGCGCGCATGATTCTGCGAACCGCCCGCGACAACCGTCGCGTGAAGCGTGTGGTTCGCGACACAGCAACGGAATGCCGGCCATACCGGCCACACCGCGGAGCCCCGTGAACATTTTTGCGCCCCTGATTCGTCGCCCGGTTGGCACGTCGTTGCTGGCCATTGGCCTCACCCTGGCTGGCTTCATCGCCTACCTGATGCTCGGTGTCGCGGCGCTGCCGTCGCTGGATTTCCCCGGCGTGTATGTAACGGTCAGCCAGCCTGGCGCCAACGCGCAGACCATGGCGAGCACCGTGCTGGCGCCACTCGAACGTCACCTCGGCCAGATTCCCGGCATCGACGAGATGTACGGCAACGCCAGCGAAGGCGTCGCCTCGGTGAGTGTGCGCTTCAAATTTTCCCGCACCGCGGACAGCGCAGCGCGCGACGTGCAGGCGGCGATCAACGCCGCGGCGGTCGACCTGCCGTCGTTGCCGAGCCCGCCGCAGTACTTCAAGTTCGACACCTCGCAAATCCCGATCCTGTTCATCACGCTCACCTCGACCGGGTTGCCGCAGGACAAGCTCTACGACCTCGCTGACACGCTGCTTAAACCGGTGGTGGCGCAGATCCCCGGTGTGGCGCAGGTGCAGGTGTTCGGCGGTACGCCGCATGCCGTGCGCATCGAATTGAACAGCAATGCACTGGCGGCCAAGGGGCTGACCGGGAATGACATCAGCAACGCGTTGCGTGCGGCGAACGTCAGTTCGCCACAAGGCACGTTGAGCGACGGCCAGACCCAGATGACGGTCGATGCGAATGACGCCCTGCACGAGCCGGCCGAATTCGCGCAGCTGGTGATTGCGGTGAAGAACGGCGCGCCAGTACGCCTGTCGGATGTGGCGAAGGTCTATGGCGGCCAACAGGATCAATATCAGGGTGCCTGGTACAACACCGATCGCACGGTCGGCCTGCAGATCACCCGGCGGCCGGAAGCGAACGCCGTGGCCACGGTGGAAGCGATCCGCGCCAAGCTGCCGCAGTTGCGTGCCTCGCTACCATCGAACGTTACCATCACACCGACCTTCGACCTCACCCAGACCACCAAGTCAGCGCTGCACGAGGTTGAGGTGACGCTGATGATCTCGATCGTGATGGTGGTGCTGGTGATGCTGGTGTTCCTGCGCCGGCTGCGCCCGACGCTGATTGCGATGCTCAGCATTCCGTTGTCGCTGGCGGGTGCCTTCGTGGTGATGTGGTCGCTTGGCTACACGCTCAACACCCTGTCGCTGGTCGCGCTCGTGCTATGCATCGGCTTCGTGGTCGACGACGCGATCGTGGTGATCGAAAACATCGTGCGCCATATGGAGCATGGCCAGCAGCCGCTTGAGGCGGCACTGACTGGCGTGCGCGAAATCGGCTTCACGGTGGTCTCGATCACGCTGTCGCTGGTCGCGGTGTTCGCACCGCTGCTGTTCGGCAACAACATGCTGATCATGCTGTTGCGCGAGTTCTCGGTGACACTTACCGCGGCGGTGGTGATCTCCGCGCTGGTCTCGCTGACGCTGACGCCGGCGTTGTGCGGGCACCTGCTCGCACATGAGCCGGCCAATCCGCCGCCTCCGGGCCGACTCGAGCTGGCCGTCGAGCGTTTCGACCGCGGCCTGCATCGTACTTATGAGCGTGCGTTGGACTGGGCGATGCACCATCGGCGCATCATGCGCTGGCAGCCGCTCGTATTGCTGATACTGACCGGCGTGCTCGCGTTCGCCGTGGCCAAGACCGCCGGCGGCAGCTTCATGCCGGAAGAAGACACCGGCCAGCTGGACGTGCAGATCCGCGCCGATGCGAACATCGCGCCAACCCTGATGGCCGACCGCGCAAAACACGTGGCACAGATCATGATGGCCGATCCGGCCACGACGGATGTGTTGACCCTGCTCGGCACCAACGGTGGCGATGGCGGCGCCGTTGGCAACGGTGCGCAGATGTTCGTCGACCTCAAGCCGCGTGGCAAAGGCCCGGGTGAGCGCAACGAGGGCATCAAGTCGGTGATCGAGCGGCTGTCGAAGAAGTACGACGCACTGCCTGACGTCAAAGTCGCAGTGACACCTGTCCAGTTCATCGGCGGTGGCGGCAGCGGAGACAATGCCGGCCAGTACGAATTCCAGCTAATCGACAGCAACGATGGCGACCTGCAGCCATGGGCGCTGAAGATCGAGCGGCAAATGCGCACCATGAAGGAATTCAGCGACATCACGAGCAATTTCGACCTGGTGGGCAAGCAGCAGATGCTGCGTATCGATCGTGCTGCGGCGGGCCAGCTGCAAGTGGGCGTGGGCACGATCGACTCAGCGCTGTACAGCGCATTCGGCCAGCGCCTGGTGTCGCAGATCTACTCGGACCTCAATCAGTACTGGGTCGTGATCAGCGCCAGTCCGAACGAGATGCTGAGCGCGGAAGCACTGCTGAATATCCGCGTGCGCAGCAATACCGGCCAGATGATTCCGCTGTCGGCGCTGGCGCATATCGAACCGAGCATGAGCCCGTTGCGCATCCGTCACCACAACCAGATGGAAGCCGCCACGATCAACTACAACCTCGCCAAGGGTGTGGCGCAGGATGCCGGCATCAAGCTGGTGGAGCAGACGGCGCTCGCGGTCGGGTTGCCCGATGGCATGCGGGTGGATTTCACCGGCGAAAACCAGCGCCTGCAGCAAGCCCAGTCCAACGGCATGGTGCTGCTGATCGCTTCCATCGTGGCGATGTACATCGTGCTGGGTATCCTCTACGAAAGTCTCGGTCATCCGTTGACGATTCTTTCCACGCTGCCTGCCGCCGGCGCCGGCGCGTTCCTCGCCATGCTGGTGACGCAGACGCAGATCTCGCTGATGGCGATCATCGCGATCCTGATGCTGATCGGCATCGTCAAGAAGAACGCGATCCTGATGGTCGACTTCGCGTTGGTCGCCGAACGCGAGCGCGGGCTGTCCGCTCCGGACGCGATCCGCGAGGCGGCGCTGGTGCGCTTCCGTCCGATCACCATGACCACGCTCGTCGCGATGGGCGCCGCGCTGCCGCTGGCGATCGGCTTCGGCGTCGGTTCGGAAATGCGCCAGCCACTCGGCATCGCCGTCGTCGGTGGGTTGCTGGTGTCGCAGCTGCTGACCCTGCTGAGCACGCCGGCGATCTATCTTTGGAACTACGACCGCAAGATCCGCAAGGCCGCGCGGCGTGCCCGCCGCGCCGAAAAGCGTTTGGTGAAAACCGGCGCGATGGCCCCCAGTAGTCCCTCCTGAGTCGAGCCGCCCACCTGAGTCGAGCAGCTGCGCTCCCTCCCCTGCTCGCAGGGGAGGGTTGGGGTGGGGTTGCTCTTCGTCTGAAGATCAACAACGTCACGCCCTCTCCCAGAGGGCGCGGCGTAGGTTGGGGTGAGCGCCAGCGATGCCCAACACCTGGCTGCGGGATTGTTGGGCATCGCTGGCGCTCACCCCAACCTACGGGTTGCTTTCGACTCCGCCACCCACCGTTCGCCCTGAGCGTAGCCGCGTAGCTTCGAAGTCGAAGGGGGTGTGGCGCGAGGCTTCGACTTCGCGCCTGCGGCACTACGCTCAGCCCGAACGGATTCTTCGGTGGAGTCCCCAGCTTATGCGCTGCGCTCCCTCCCCTGCTCGCAGGGGAAGGTTGGGGTGGGGTTGCTTTCGACTCCGCCATCCGCCGTTCGCCCTGAGCGTAGTCGCGTAGCGACGAAGTCGAAGAGAGCCTGGCGCGAGGCTTCGACTTCGCGCCTGCGGCGCTACGCTCAGCCCGAACGGTTTCTTCGGTGGAGTCCCTAGCCTACGCGCTGCGCCCCCTCCCCTGCTCGCAGGGGAGGGTTGGGGTGGGGTCGCTCTTCGTCACGAAGATCAGAAGCGACACCCCCTCCCAACCTCGCCCTGCGCGCAGGGCGAGGAGCAACATCACCGCCACTCGATCACCCGTGCCTTTCGACAGGGTGTGGACTTCAGGCACATACGCGAGGTCGCGAAGGCAGGCATAAAGTTCGTATGAGGGAGCCTTCAATCCACGCCATCAAGCTATCGTCCCCCACTGACTTGCCCGAAACGGGCAAGTCGTCGGTATGCTTGCGAACCATGTACTTGAGGGCCACGGAAGCGCCATGAATATCTTCGCTGCCCTGATTCGCCGTCCAGCCGGTACCTCGCTGCTCGCCATCGGCCTGATGCTGGCCGGGATCTGGGCGTACCTGCTGCTTGGGGTCGCTGCACTGCCGTCGCTGGAGTTTCCCGGAGTGGTGGTGTTCGCGCAGTTGCCGGGCGCAAATACACAGACCATGGCCAGCACCGTGATGGCACCGCTGGAGCGCCACCTCGGCCGCATCCCCGGCGTGAAGCAGATGGTGGGCAATGCCAGCGAAGGCGGCATGCAGATCCAGGTGCTGTTCAATTTCGGCGTCAACACCGACTCGGCGGCGCGCGAAGTGCAGGCGGCGATCAACGACGCCGCGCCGGACCTTCCGGCGTTGCCGGCTCCGCCGCAGTACTTCAAGTTCGATACCTCGCAGATTCCCGTGTTGCTGGTCTCGCTGACGTCGACCAGCCTGGCGCCGGACAAGCTGTACGACCTCACCGACACCCTGCTGCAGCCCGCAGTGGCACGGATTCCCGGCGTGGCGCAGGTGCAGGTGTTTGGTGGTACGCCGCATGCGGTGCGCATCGAGTTGAACAGCAGTGCGCTGGCCGCCAAGGGGCTGACCGCGAACGACGTCAGCAATGCGTTGATCGCCGCCAACGTCACTTCACCACAGGGCACGCTGAGCAACGGTCAGACGCAGATGACCGTCACCGCGAACGATGCGCTGCAGGACCCGGCCGACTTTGCGCGCTTGCTGATCGCCGTGAAGAACGGTGCGCCGGTGCGCCTGTCCGACGTGGCCAAGGTCACCGGCGGTGAACAGGACGAATACCAGGCCGCCTGGTTCAATGGCAGTCGCACTGTATCCATGCAGATCAGCAAGCGGCCCGAGGCGAATGCGGTGGCCACGGCCGAAGCCGTCCGCGCCAAGTTGCCCGAGCTGCGCAACCTGTTGCCGGCGGACGTGCAGGTCACCCCGATCTTCGACCTCACCTTGACCGCCAAGTCCGCCCTGCATGAAGTGGAAGTGGCATTGTTGTTGAGTATCGCGATGGTGGCGGTGGTGATGCTGGTATTCCTGCGTCGCTGGCGGCCAATGCTGATCGCCATGCTCAGCGTACCGCTGTCGCTGGCTGGCGCGTTCGTGGTGATGTGGACGCTCGGCTTCTCGCTCAATACCTTGTCGCTGATCGCGCTGGTGTTGAGTATCGGTTTCGTGGTGGACGACGCGATCGTGGTGATCGAGAACATCGTGCGCCACATGGAGGAAGGCACGCCGGCGCTGCCGGCCGCGCTGATTGGCGTAGACGAGATCGGTTTCACGGTGATCTCGATCACCCTGTCGCTGGTCGCCGTGTTCGCGCCCATGCTGTTCGGCAACAATGCCTTCACCGCGTTGATGCGCGAGCTGTCGGTGACGCTGACCGCCGCGGTCGTGATCTCCGCCGTGGTTTCGCTGACCCTGACGCCGGCATTGTGCGGGCGCTTTCTCACGCTGGAACATCCTGTCGGGGCGGGCGCCGACGAACACCGGCAAAACCGCCTGCAGCGCGCCCTTGAACGTTTCGATCGCAGCCTGTTGCAGCGATATGAGCGCGCACTGGACTGGGCCATGCATCATCGCCGGCTCATGCGCTGGCAGCCGCCGATCCTGCTGGTGCTGACTGCCGTGCTGGCCATTGCCGTAGCGAAGACCGCCGGTGGCGGCATCATGCCTGAAGAAGACATCGGCATGATGCAGGCGGATATCACCGCGGAAGCCAATATCTCGCCGACCCTGCTTGCCGAGCGCGCGCAGCAAGTAGCCCTGGTGATGCAGGCCGACCCGGCAGTGCAGGACGTCACCACCATCCTGGGCGGCAACAGCGGCGTTGGTGCGGTGGGCAACAACGCGACGATGTTCGTCGACCTCAAGCCGTATGGTCACGGGCGGACCGACCGCCACGATCGCGTCAAGAAGGTCATCGAGCGGCTCGACAAGCAATACAAGAAACTGTCCGACCTCGACATATCGCTGACCCCGCTGCAGTTCTTTGGCGGCGGCAACAGCGGCAAGGCGGGGCAGGGGCAATATCAGTTCCAGCTAAGCAGCAGTGCCGGTACCAGCCTGCAGGAACCGACCCTCAAGCTGGCGCGGCTGATGCGCGGCATGAAGGACTTCCGCGACATCAGCACCAGTTTCGACAGCATCGGCAAGCAACAGATGCTGACGGTGGATCGCGAGGCGGCGGGGCGGCTGAATGTCACCATGGGCATGGTCGACACGGCGTTGTACAACGCGTTCGGCCAGGCCCAGGTGTCGATCATCTATTCCGATATCAACCAGTATCGGGTGGTGCTGACCGCATCCAGCGAACGCTCACTGAGTCCGCAGACGCTGTTGAATACCTATGTGCGCAACACGAAGGGGCTGATGATCCCGCTGTCCGCGCTGGCGCACATCGCGCCCAGCATCGCGCCGGTCGGCATCCGTCACTTCAACCAGCTCGAGTCGTCCACGATCAACTACAACCTGGCCAAGGGTGTGACGCAGCTGCAGGGCCTGAAACTGGTCGACGAGGCGATTGCCGCCGCGCAACTGCCCGCCGGCATGCAGAAGGATTACACCGGCAATAACCAGCAACTCGTGGAGGCGGCGACCAATGCCGGCCTCATGCTCATCGCGGTGATCCTGGTCATGTATATCGTGCTCGGCATCCTCTACGAGAGCCTGATCCATCCGCTGACTATTCTCTCCACGCTGCCGGCCGCCGGCATGGGTGCATACCTGGCGATGCTGATCACCCAGACCCAGCTGACGATGATGTCGATCATCGCGATCCTGATGCTGATCGGCATCGTCAAGAAGAACGCGATCCTGATGGTCGACTTCGCGCTGGTCGCGGAGCGTCAACGCGGAATGTCCGCGCCGGATGCGATCCGTCAGGCGGCGCTGGTGCGCTTCCGTCCGATCACCATGACTACGTTGGTCGCGATGGGCGCCGCTCTGCCGCTGGCGGTCGGATTTGGTGTGGGTGCGGAAACCCGCCAGCCGCTCGGTATCGCGATCTTCGGCGGCCTGCTGGTATCCCAGTTGCTGACCCTGCTGAGCACACCGGCGATCTACCTGTGGCAGCACGATCATCGCGAACGCAAGGCCGCGCGCAAGCTGCTGCGTGCTGAGATCAAACGCCAGAAAGCGTTGCAACAGCAGATTCCGGCGCTGCCAAAGTAGCGGCTACTGGTGCGCTATGCCCCCTCCCCTGCTTGCAGGGGAGGGTTGGGGAGGGGTTGCTCTTCTTCGCCACGAAGATCAAAAGCGCCCCCTCCCAACCTCCCCCTGCAAGCAGGGGGACGAGCAAAGCCAGCGGGGGAGGTTGGGGTGAGCGCCAGCGAAGCCCAACGTCATGCTGCGGGAGTGTTGGGCATCGCTGACGCTCACCCCAACCGATGTACTCAGCCGGCTGCCGTTTCCGTCTGCGCCGCGCCGATACTGCGCAGCGCCGGACTGGTCATGCAGCTGAGCGCGATGATCGTCAGGGTCAGGCCCGCGCCGGTGAAAAGCGCAGTCAGCGAGAAGATCTTCAGCAGGCTGCCGGCGATCGCGGCGGACAGCGGGCCCAGCCCCATGAACGTGAACATCAGCACGCTCATGGTGCGGCCCATCATTTCCGGTGCCACGCGGCGCTGGATCCAGCTGACAAGTGCGATCTGCGCAATACCGCCGAGCAGGCCGGTGCAGGCCAGCAATACGGCGCCGCCGAGCGTCGAGTGCACCATCGCCAGCGCGATCAGCGCCACTCCGACCATGCTGTCGATGCTCAATATCATCAGGCCAAGTCGGCCACGCACCCGCTTGGTCGCGAAGCCCGAGAGGAAGCTGCCGAGCAGCATGCCGACGGCGTTCGCGGTCATCAGGATTCCCAGCGACGCGGCACCCAGATCGAGTCGGGTTTCGGCCAGCACCGGCAATCCGACCTGGATCGGGCCGCCAACGAAGATCGAGACGATCGCGGCATAGAGGATGAACGCACGCAGCGGCAGATCGGCCCAGATATTGCGGATACCGCTCGCCACATTCGACAGCACGCTACCGACCGGTGCCTTCGGGTGGTAGTCGCTATGAATGCGGATCAGCATCAGCGAGCCCAGCGAGAACAGGAAGCTCACCGCGTCGATGCTGAACGCGAGTCCGAGTCCGGAGGAGTCGGCAACGCCTTTGTTGTGGCCATCGTGCGCGCCGACCGTAATCAGCAGACCGGCGATCACCGGCCCGATGATCATGCTCAGCTGGCGCATGCCCATGAACAGCGCATTCGCCGGCTGCAGCTGTTGCGGCTGCATCAGCTGCGGCAGGATCGCCGAGCCCGCCGGATACGAGAACGCGGTGGACAGGCCAATCCCCAGCGCAATCACATAGATCATCCACATCTGGATCGCCCCCGCCAGCACCAGCACGGCCAGCACGCTGACCAGCAGCGCATTGACCCCGCGGCTACCCAGCAACACCCGACGCGGCGACATCCGATCCACCACCGCGCCGCCGATCAGCATGAACACAGCCCGCGGCAGCGCCATCGTGGCCAGCACCAGGCCAAGCGCCGCAGGGTCCCCAGTGAGCTTCAGTACGAGCCACGGCAACGCCACCAGCGTGAACTGGTCGCCGATCGCCGAGATCGTGCTGCCGACAAACAGCAATCTGAAATTGTGGATGGCGAACACCGAGTCGCCAGACTTCTTCTGCATTTGCAAATCCTCTTGCGTCAGGTAGTGACCTGGCGCCCTAGTAGAATGGAAACTTGAGGAACCAGCGTTCTGACCCACCGCCATCAAGTGGCGGACGTGTCATTCCAAGCTGCTGTCGCCAGATGATGCAAGTGGGCACGAACGTCGAGCGGCCAGTTTTCGGTCAGTGTGGCGAAGCGTTCGCGCTCCCCGCGATAGAACGCCCGTGACGCCTCCTCATGGCCGACGAAATCACCTGTCATCGCCAGCATGAAACGATCGACAGCTTCCATGGCGCGTCGTGTGCGTTCCTTCTGGTCGTTCCCGCGCGAGGCATGCTCAACAAGCCGTCGCAACACCGCTGAGGCGCCACCTGGTTGCTGTCCAAGCCAGTCCCAGTGACGCGGCAGCAGGGTGACTTCGCGCGGTACGACACCCAATTTCGGGCGCCCCGGCCCTCGCGCGACAGGCTTTGGCGCCAGTTGGTCGTGCTGCAGACGTTCCAGCACGTTGTCCGTCGTGCCGCGAAAGTCGATTTCGATCTGGCGGCCGGTACGGTCGTCAAATATCAGCATGGGCCCGTGTGCGCCGGCATCGAGAGCCTGCTTGGCCGCGCGTGCCACATCGATTAGAGCGCCGCTGGCGATGAGGCGGTGATGGTCAAATGCCGCGCAAGTGGTGGTGTCGTGATGCTGCATGAAATCACCCGGGTAAAAACATCTGCGATTCTACCCGGATCAAATCATCTGTCAATAACACCCGGATATAACTGTCGGTGCCGGGTCGCGGCCGCCGCAAGCGAATATCCCTCACGTCTTCGCGCCGAGCTGGTTCAGCGGCAGCTTGAGATAGGCGATGCCGTTCTGAGCCGGCGACGGCAGACGCCCTCCCTGGATATTTACCTGCAGCGCAGGAAGAATCAGGCGAGGTGGAGGGAGCGTGGCGTCGCGCGTGCGGCGTAACGCAATGAACTCGGCCTCCGGCGTTTGGTGACCGACATGCACGTTGCGTTCGCGTTGCGCGCCGATGCTGCTTTGCGCCGCCTCGGATCGCCCCTGGGGCGGATAGTCGTGGCACAGAAAGAGTCGTGTCTGGGCCGGAAGGGCAAAGATCTTCTGGATCGAGTGGTACAGCCGTGCAGGGTCGCCGCCGGGGAAATCGCAGCGTGCCGTGCCGGTTTCCGGTGCAAAGACGGTGTCCCCGACAAACGCCGCGTCACCGATCAGATAGGTCAGGCCATCTTGCGTGTGACCCGGTGTCGCCAGCACCCGCACGCTCAGTTCGCCGGCCGTGAGTTCGTCGCCGTCCTGCAATAGCCGATCAAACTGATGGCCATCGGGCACAAACTCGTCGCCCAGATCGAATAGCGACTTGAAGTGCTTCTGGATCGCAATGATCCCCCCGCCGATCGCCATGGGCGCACCCAGGATGCTGCGAAGATGGTCGCCGGCACTCAAGTGATCGGCATGCGCATGGGTTTCGAGTATCCATGCCACACGCAATTTCTGATCCCGGACATACGCAATGACGGCGTTTGCTGATGATGTACTGGTTCGCGCGGAAGCGGCGTCATAGTCCAGCACGGGGTCGATGATCACCGCCGAATCGGCGTGATGAACGACATACGTGAACGTGGAGGAGTCCTCGTGGAAGAACGCTTTCACCACGGGTCTGTCGTTACCCGTCGATGTCTTGGAGGTGTCCCCATGCATGTCGCGCTACCTCGTCGCACTGGCAAGCTCGCCATCTCGGCAAGTGTCTTCCGCGGGCCGACCTACTGTCCGGGTTCTATCTCAGCGATGCAGGCCGAGGACGATCATGAAGGCTCCATACGAGAAATAGAATGCCACGGTCAGCCAATAGGCTGCGGGGCGGTCATCGCGCTCGATGGTTGTGATCTGCCATCCGCTCGCTCCATGGATCGATCCACGCTGGAGTGCATAAACTGTATACCCCCAAAAGAACGGCACCGTAAGAAACAGCTCCGAGGCTGTCATGGGGGCACGCGCAAAGGGATTCGCAAGGCCATGACGCTCGATCGCAATCGCCAGGCAATAGAAGGCCACATACCCTGCCAAAGCGAGGCGCCAAGCCTTATCAGTCATGTCCCAGTCGCCTGATGTTGCTGTTGAGCGGAGGTGAACCCGTCCGACTCGAATGAGTAGCCAAGCTTCGTTGTAGACAATTATTTCCGGCTCGGAATGTCTACGCCATAAGCTCGCTCGCTGCCTTCGACGACGACAAGGTAACTCAGAAGTGTGCCGGGAAAGCCAAACAGGAATGACACAGTTCGCCAGCCGGAGCTCGAGCTGTTTTGAGCGCGCATACCGGCGTAGCTGAGATTCGCAAGGATCCAAATCGCTGATACGCCTATTTGCCCGGTGGCATCCTGAGCCTTCGATGCAACCTCTTCCGCTTCGACGCCGAAAGACGCAAGCAACAGTGCGGCGGACGTCATGCCTTCTTTGATGTTCATGGATATCCCTATGCCGAGATGCCTTACCGCCAGATAGACGGATCCTGATTTCCGCAGTCTATCGACCACGGCCAGTCGTTGGTGCTGTCAATACACCCACGGGATCAACCGCTTGGTGCGCAGGCAGTACTCGCGATACGCCTCGCCAAGTTCGGCTGAAAGCGCCGCGTCTTCCTCGTGGATACGGTAGAGATAGATACAAGGGGTGATGGCCATCAGGACCAGCACGCTTAGCCAGTTGCCCAGCGCAAATCCGAAGCCGAGGAAAGCGATCAGCGCGCCGAGATAACTCGGATGGCGAACATATCGGTACAGGCCGGTTTGCTTCAGTTGGTGGTCGCTGCGAACGGCTACGTTCGGGGTGTGGAAGCGACCCAGCTGGATGATCGCCGTCGAGCGCACGATGATGCCGATACCCATGACAACCAGGCCTGTGATCTGCAGTGCAACCCAGGGAATCGTCCCTATCGTGCTGAAGGCCAGAGCGATGCTGATCAACCAGGCCAAAGGGCCGCCGATCATCAGCAACCTCAGGGAGAAGTGGTCGCGGTTCTCAGCCTTGTCGGTCTTGTGGCGAAAGACGACGATGGCATCGATGAAGATCCACAAAAAGAAAATGGTAATGGCAACGTCGCGCAAGATCATCACAGCCGCCCCCGATGTGCCAATCGAGTCGAAGTCTAGATGAAACCCCGGACCGAAGGTGGCTCATTCGTAGGGCAGAGTTCGATCAGCTGCGAACCTCGGCGCCGACAGCTATCGCGGTTTCTACCGGGCGGCACCGTAATCTGTGAATTCACTGACGCCTTGGTCGCCGGCGTGCCGAAACAATATGGGTCGCCAACAACACGGGCAGCGCGAGACCTGTAGTCCAGTGAGCTATCGCATTGATGCCTCGCCAGTGATCATCGGTGAGGTAATAAAGCAGGTAGCCGGTACCCGACAACCAGGCCAGAAACGCCACAGCGATGGTGCCGGACAGACGTAGCTGTCGTGTACGCCAGCCGGCCACGATGTGAACGCCCCAGACCAGACCGAAACTCCACAAAGTCGCAAATGCCATGGCCGCGTGTAGCCGTAACCACCAGGGTTCCAGCGGGTGTGGCTCGTCGCCAAACGCGCCCTTGCGCATCAATGCATAGTGGAACAGCAGCCATAGCGCCCCGCTTGCCCATAGCGTCCAGCCGATGGTGTACACCATGTGGCGACGACGGCGCGAAAGTCGAAGCGGCGCGCGGTGTTGGTCGATCACGGGGTGGGGATGTGGATTGGGTGTCACGCGAACGCGCCGATTTGTGTCCAGTCGCCCGTCGCGTCCTGCAGATAGGCCACGGCATCGAGGTGTCGAAGCAGATCGGTGCTCTGCATTCCCAGGGCCATGACGACCTTGGTCAGCGCGTCGGCGCGCATGCAATGCCTTGCGACCACCGTGACACTCTGGGTCAGCCCCATGCTTGTTCGCCTCCGACCATGAACATGTGGCCCTTTGCCAGCTGCGGAAGAGGCGCGACCACTGCTGGACGCCACTGATGCCTCGCCAAGTTCAAGCACTGGGCAGCGCGATGGGTGTCGCTGAGCGGTGGCTATCGCGACGTAATGTGGCCCTTCGCCCAGGGTGCGCAGGTCACCTCCAGCGTTGATGCAGGCATGCCTGATGCCTTGCGCGCACAAGGCGTCGATGGCGCGATCGACGGCATGGCCCTTCGCAATGCCGCCGAGGTCAATCCAGAGCGCGCGTCGTAGACGCACGCCATCCTCGTCATCGATATCGATGTCTTTCCAGTTCGCTCCTTCGACCAGTGCAGCGTCGTCATTGGGAGCAGGAAGCATCCCCCACGCCACCAACTGTGCCGCGACGGTGACGTCGAAGGCACCATCAGTGTGCTCGCTGAGCATCAACGCCTCTCGCAGCACCTCGCCGGTTTGCGCATCCACCGTGACGCGTTGCCCAGGCGCTGCCGCGTGTATCCGCGAAAGATCACTATCAGCTTCGTGGAAGCTCATGCGGGCATGGACATGGGTCATCGCGGCGAACGCAGCGTCAATCGCGCGGTGGGCGCCCGCCTCGTCTGCGTCCTCGACGCGAATGCTCACCGTCGTGCCAAGCAGCGGACGCGCGCGTTCAATCTTGATGGGCGAGCACGAGGGCATGGGTTGCAAGCAGGCGCTTGACGCCATCAGTGATGTGACGGCTCGACAGCGTTGCACCGGAAATGCTCTCGATGTCGCCGCCCAGCTTGAGCGGTGCGTCCTTCGTTTTGCCACTGAACTGCGCACGCCATGATGCGTTGCGTACCTGATCTCCGTAGGTTTCGCGGTATTCAAGAATCTCCACGGCTTTCACCGCGCCCTGCGCATCGATCGCCAGCGCGAACGGAATGAACTCATGCTTGCCAACCACCTGATCGACGATGAACCAGCCACCGCCGGATACCTTCCACGCCTTGAGCTGGGGAGTGAGTACGTTGACGTCGGAGGCCTTCTCGACGGCCCTCATCTGTTCCGGCGTCAGTGTCAGGAAGTCAGGGCTGAAGGTGGCGCCTGGAAACATCACGGCCTGAGCTTGTTCCACGCTCAGATATACCGTGGCTTGCGCGGGTGCGCTTATCACCAGGGCATACGCCGGCATCAGAAAAAAACGGGATTTCATGCGTGCGCCTCAGAAGTAACAGCCGACCTTGATGCGTAGGCGATACTTTTCGAAGTCGTTGTCGTAGATGCGGCGGTCGACAATGGCGCCGGGCACGGTATCGGAATGCTCCGACGCCCATGGCAGCTGTTCGAGAAAAGTCGCAGTAACGAAGAACTTCTTGCCGCCATAGTGAATCACCGGGCCAAAGAAATAGCCGTCGTTCGATTCCTTGCTGAAGGTATAGCTGTTGTACTCGTGCTCGTTGATCAACTCGAAACCGGCCGACCAATTGGGCGCGAAGCGATAGGAGGCGGCGATATTTGCGTTGACGTCAGTTTCGTAACCCCAAGCCTTTCGTTTGGGGTCATCTTCGACGGTGTCGTAACGCCACTCCGGTGCATACGTGAGATTGAGCGCGGTCACCAGCCGATCATCCAGAAAGTTCTTCTGCAAAATCAGTTTCGCTTCCAGCTCGCGGAACGCGGGGCCGATGGTGGGCTCAACGTAAACGGCGACGCCGAGTGGATCGGAGTAGGGACTCCACAAACGATAGATGGCCTCGGCAGAGAAGCCGACAAAGCGCACGGCGTTGTAGTGATCCTCCGGACCTGGCTTGTCGTAGGAGAGTGGCTCCGGCGGCGTGGTCTCGCCGAACGGACCATTGTGGTAGGCGCGCGACCAGGCGTAATTCGCATAGAACGCCACCTGCAATTTATCGGTCAAGCCGTACTCGAATTCGGTGCGGCCATCGATCTGGTCGAAATAGCCGTCTGCTTTCTGGTGGCGCCAGGTCGCCCATTGCTCCACTTCTTTGGCACCCTGGGGCAGCAGGTCGGTGGTGTAGACGTAGCCGAAATGGCTCTCCTCAGCTTTGGCGATGGACTGATAGCTCAGGCTGCTGAAGCTAAGCGCAAGAACGGCGAGCAGGCCGCGCGAACGGTCGAAAGAAACATGCGGCATAAGACTTCCTGTCAGGCCCGGACGGCAGGAAGCCACTATGACTGATAGTCATTCTCATATGCAAGTTATTGCGTCATGTCCGAAATATACTGCGTCCAGAGCGAGTCTCTGGCGCTCCAGTAGAGGCCCCTTTGCCTATGGGTCCAGCCGGGATGGACGCCGTGCCATGCCATCACAGTGGCCTGAAGGCCTGCGCTGGACCAACCGACAGTAATGAACAGACCAGAGCATCCCAGCGACACCGATTTCATGCCACGGTAATCGATTCCGCCTGCGGTGCATCAGTGCCAAGCAGGTGCGCCTTGCGCCAGCCGCCCCAGCGGTAATACGACACGGTCAGGATCAGCGTCACCAGCGAGCCCAGCGGAAAGCTCCACCATATGGCGCTGGCGCCGATGTGATCACGCATCAGCAAGGCAAAGGGCAGTCGTACGCCCAGCAGGGCGATGATCAGGATCACCAGCGGTGGAATCACGGCGCCGGTGGAGCGCACCACGCCGAACAGCACGAAGCTGAGGCCAAAGAAAATGAACGACCACACCGCGATCGCATTAAGATGCTGCGCGATGGTGATCGCGTCGCCGTCATTGGGCAGGAACAATCCGAGCGCGCCGTGATTGAACAGATAGACGATGGCCACCAGGGTTCCGGTCAACAGTACGTTATAGGCGAGGCCGACGATGGCGATCCGCGAAACCCGGTCCCAACGTTTCGCACCCACGTTTTGCGCGGCCATCGCCGACACCGCCACGCCGATCGCCAGTGACGGCATCTGGATGTACGTCCACAGCTGCTGCGCGGCGCCGTAGGCAGCGGTGGTCTGCGAACCGTAGGCGTTGACCAGGCTGATCATCACCAGCGCGGCGGAGGAGATCACCACCATCTGCAGACCCATCGGCAGGCCCTTCAGCACCAGTGCGCGCAATATCGCGATATCCGGTTTCAGATAGTGCAGCTCTCCGCGATGCAGGCAGAGAAAATGCTTGCGCCGGTACATCCAGGCGATAAGTGCCACCAAGGCGATGGTTTGCGCGATCAGCGTGGCGGTGGCCGAGCCGGCGATGCCCAGTTTCGGAAACGGGCCGACGCCAAAGATCAGCAACGGGTTCAGCGCGATATCCAGCCCCACCGACAACAGCATGAACAAAAACGGCGTGCGCGAATCGCCCGCGCCACGCAGTGTCATCATCAGGAAGCTGTAGAAGTACATCGAAGGAAGCGCCAGGAAGATGATGCGCAGGTACGCCGTCGCGAATGGCTGCGCATCGAGCGGCGTGCCCATGGCGCTGAGAATCTGCGGCGTGAACAGATAACCGAACACCGCCACCGCCAGGGACAGCGCGATGAAGAAGCCGACGCTGGTACCGACCACGCGTTTGGCCTGATCGATATTCTTCGCACCGACCGCCTGTCCGACCAGCAGCGTGTTCGCCATGCTGATGCCGAACACGAGCCCAAGCAGGAAGAACAGCACCAGGTTCGCGTTCGCGCTCGCCGTCAGTGCCGCTTCGCCCAGATAGTGGCCGATCCAAACCATGTTGACCGACGCGTTCAGCGACTGCAGCACGTTGGCGCCAAGTATCGGCAGCGAGAACAGCAGCAGCGTGCGGGCGATCGGCCCTTCGGTCAGTGACGGTTTGCTGGCTGCAGAAGGTGGCATGCGTCGAGATCCAGAGGTGCTTGAGAGTGTGCTGAACAAAGCCGCAGAACGCCGAACGGCTGCGACCCGCAATCCATTAAGAATACGTTCCCCGCAGGCGCCTGCGGGACCTCAACCGGCATCCTGCTGGTCCCGTGTTGTGTCCGTGCGTTGCCGGTTGCTTTCACTTACACACGACACTATTTAGTGAACCATAAGGTACACAAATAATACACGGCCCCAGCCCAAGCGGATCCCCATGCATTTGCCAGCCAAACCATCTCGAATTCCCATCATCAGCGCCCTGTGTGGTGTCTGGCTCGTCTCGCTAGCCCTGCCTGCGGCTGCGACCCAACTGGAAATCGAGGGCGGGCGCAGCTACATGGACAACCACGGGAGCAATACGCTGTTCGTCGAGAGCGTGTTCGGCGATCACGCCATCGGCAGCAGTCGTTTCAGCTGGTCGCCGGATGTCTCGCTAGGCTGGATCGATGGCCGCGATATCACTCGTTATCGTGACCCATCCACCCGGAACGAGGCATGGATTCTGGCCGGTGGCGCTCGACTTCAATACGGCGACGCGGGTGACTGGTATCGGCACCTGTTTTTCAGCTTTCAGCCAGCGTTGCAGAGCGCGCACACGCAGGCCTTGAGCAGCACCTACGAATTCGTCAGTACACTGGGCTGGCAGGGGCGCCATTTCAGCTTCCAGATTCGGCACATCTCCAACGGCGACCTGCACCTGCCCAATCGCGGTGAAACCATGGCATTGGTGGGCGTCGGCTTCGAGTTGTAGCGTCCAGTTTGCGCGTGCGCCCACACCACGCTGCAGCGCTCTCACGCCGGGAGCGCTGCCGATCGGACTCTGTCAATGACCGCCGGCAGCAGCGCCCGCTTTCGCCACGAATGGCGGCTTGGCCAGCCAGATAACGAACACCAGGCCGAAGAAGACCCAGCCCAGCAAGTGGAACACCTCGTTGAACGAGATCTGATAACCCTGCTGAGTGATCATCCCGTCGATGATGCTGCCACCGAGTTGAGGGTTGCCCTGGCCGAGCTGGCTCATCGCCGCCTGTGTGGTGGGGCTGTAAGGGGTGATGTTTTCAGCCAGCTGCTCGTGATGCAGTACCGCGCGGCGATCCCACAACAAGGTGGTGATCGACGCGGCGAAACTGCCGCCGAGCGTACGCAGGAATGTGGCCAGGCCGGAACCGGAAGCGATTTCATTCTGCTTGAGGTCGGACAGCAGGATCGTCAGGATCGGCATGAAGAACAGCGCCACGCCAAGACCCTGCAACAGCTGCACCATCGCGACGTGGTAGAAGTCGATATCCAGATAGAAGCTCGAGCGCAGGAAGCAGGTCGTGCCCATCACCACAAACGCCGCGGATGCCACCGCGCGCAGGTCCATGCGGGTCGCGTACTTGCCGACGACGAACGTCAGCAGCACCGGAATGACGCCCAGCGGCGCGGTCGCGTAGCCGGCCCAGGTCGAGGTGTAACCGAGATTGCGCTGAAGCCACAGGGGAACCAGCAAGCCGATCGCGAAGAATGCCGCGTAGGCGAACACGAGCGCCAATGTGCCAAAAGTAAAATTGCGATGGCGGAAAAGCTTCAGGTCGACAATCGGGTCCTTGTCGGTCAATTCCCAGATCAGGAAGATCGCGATGCTGATCGCAGAAATGATGCTGGTGATGATGATGAAAGTTGAGTTGAACCAGTCCTCGTCGTTGCCCTTGTCCAGCACGATCTGCAGTGCGCCGACGCCGATGATCAGGGTCACCAGGCCGACGTAGTCGATCTTCGGGCGTGTGGTCGTTTCCACCCGGCCCTTCATCTGGTTCGCCACGACCATGCTGGCGAAAATACCGATCGGCACGTTGATGAAGAAGATCCACGGCCACGAATAATTGTCGGTGATCAGGCCGCCGAGGATCGGGCCGGCGATCGGTGCCACCACGGTAACCATCGCCAGCAGCGCCAGCGCCATGCCTCGTTTGGCCGGTGGATAGATGCCGATCAGCATGCTCTGGGTAATCGGATACATCGGGCCGGCCACCGCGCCCTGGATCGCGCGGAACACGATCAGCATGCCCATGCTTTGCGAAATGCCGCACAGGAAAGAAGTCAGCGCGAACAGCAGGGTGGACCAGACAAACAGCTTCACCTCGCCGAAACGGCGAGTGAGAAACCCGGTCAGCGGCAACGAGATCGCCATGCTTACGGCGAACGAGGTGATCACCCAGGTGCTCTGGTCGTTGCTGACGCCGAGGTTGCCGGCGATGGTCGGCAACGACACGTTCGCGATCGTCGTATCCAGCACCTGCATGAACGTGGCCAACGACAGACCGATCGTAGCCAGTACCAGGTTGGGTGGACGGAATTGAGCGGTCATGAGTGTCGGTCTATGAAAGAGGTTTGTGCTGGCTGGTCATCGGCTCCTCCCCCGGCAGGCAGGGGGAGGTCGGGAGGGGGTTGTCCGAGCTTGCGGGAAGATCAAGAGCACCCCACCCCAACCCTCCCCTGCAAGCAGGGGAGGGCGCTTTATTGTTTTTCGCCAGCCATGTTCGCGTGGATGATCTGCGCGATCGCCACATCGGCCTTGGCCAATTGCTGCTTGTAGATGTCGGTGCTGAACAGCGGCTCGGTCGGCGGGTGCTGTGCCAGTGTCGGGCCACTCTGATCATGCAGGTTGACGTCCACTTTCAACGACATGCCAAGACGCAACGGGTGTTCGTCGAGCTGCTGTGGATCGGTGAACACCACACGCACCGGAATGCGCTGCACGATCTTGATCCAGTTACCGGTGGCGTTCTGTGCTGGCAGCAGCGAGAACGCGCTGCCGGTACCGACGCCAAGGCTCTCGACCTTGCCCTTGTACTTCACCGAGCCGCCGTAGACGTCGGAATCGATTTCCACCGGCTGGCCGATGCGCATCTTGGCAAGTTGGGTTTCCTTGAAGTTCGCATCAATCCACACGCCATGCAGCGGTACGACGGCCATCAGCGGTGCGCCAGGCTGCACACGCTGGCCGACCTGCACCGAGCGCTTGGCCACATAGCCGTCCACCGGAGCCACCAGGGTGGCGCGCACGTCGTCGAGGAACGCGGCGCGCAACTTCGCCGCAGCGACCTGGACGTCAGGATGCGAGGCGACCACGGTGTCGTCGACCAGCACCTTGCTGGTCTGGTACTGCTGCTGCGACGAAATCAGGCCGCTCTCGGCGGCGGTCAGCTCGTCGCTGGCATGCGACAACTCCTCGGCCGAGATCGCACCGGATTTGGCCAGATCACGACGACGGTTGAAATCCGCGCGCGCCTTGTCCACGGCGACCTTGCGAGCAGCCACGTCGGCTTGTGCACCGTTGACGCTGCTGTACAGCCCGCGCACCTTGCGCACGGTGTTGGCGAGGTCGGCCTTGGCTTCGGCCAGCGCCACGTCGGCGTCGCTGGGATCAAACTGCACCAGCACCTGGCCGGTGCGCACCCGATCGCCATCATCGGCGCCGATGCTGACCACAGTGCCGGAAATCTGCGGAGTGATCTGCACCACGTTGCCGTTGACGTAGGCGTCGTCGGTACCTTCGTACCAACGACCCTCGAGGAAATACCACAGCGCCCAGACGATGATGCCGAGCACCACGACTACGACGAGCACGCGCAGCAGCAGGCCGCGAGAGTTCTTCGTGGGCGGTGGGACGGTCGCGTTCTGCGTCGGCGTGCCTTGAGTCGGCGTAGCCTGGGGCGACGCGTTCTCGGCCGGGATGGGGTTCTGGCTGGACATGGGGCTGCCTCAGGAACGATTTGATGTGGGGGGAGAAAGTTCGGCATCGGCTTGCGGGCGATAGCCGCCGCCGAGCGCCTGAATCAATTGCACTGAAAGATCGGTTTGCTGTGCGCTCAGCGCCGCCATGCGCTGCTCGGCAACCAGCAACTGCTGGCGCGCACTCAGCGCTTCCAGATAGCTGCCGATACCGGCCTTGTAGCGCAGCTCGGCGAGCTTCCAGGCGTCGTTGGCGGCGTTCAACGCGCGCTGTTCGGCTTCGATTTGCAGCTGGACCGAATTCACCGCGTCGTAGTCGTCGGATACTTCATTGAGCGCGCCGACCAGCGTCTGGTTGTACTGCGCAACGGCGAGGTCGTACTGCGCATCCGAGCCGTTGAGGTTCGCGCGCAGGCGGCCGCCGTCGAATATCGGCAGGCTGATCGAAGGGCCGACGCTATAGAAACGTGCCGGCATCTGCAGCGGGTTCACGCCCTTGCCAACGGCAAGGAATCCGGTGAGCGCGCTGAGGCTGATATTCGGCAGAAACTCGGTCTTCGCCGCCTTGATGTTTTTATTCGCCGCTTCCACACGCCAGCGTGCAGCTACCAGATCGGCACGATGACCGAGCAGGTCGACCGGCAGGTTCGCCGGCACCGTCAGCAGGGACGGCTGCATCAACTGCGGACGCGCGATGTCGAGCCCGCGGTCCGGACCTTTGCCAAGCAACATGGAGAGCGCGGAACGTGCCGCATCGACCGCACGATCGGCAACCGCCTGCTGCCCTTCGGCGCTGGCCACCTCGGAGTCGGTCTGCTTGAGCTGGAGCTGGTTGTCGATGCCGGCATCAACGCGCTGATGAGTCAGCGTGCCGGCTTCCTGCGAACGCGCCAGCTCGGCTTTCGCGACGTCCTGCTGCGCATAGGCGTAACCCAATTGCACATAAGCGCGCGCCACATTGCCGGACAACTCGATGCGCGCGGCACGCGCCTCGATCTCGGCCGCACGCGCCTGGCCCAGGGACGCTTCCCATGCAGCACGCTTGCCGCCCCACAGATCCAGATCCCACTTGAAGCTGGCATACAGGTAATCGGCCGGTGCGTAATGACCCGCGCCAAAGCTCGGCGGGAACGCGGTGCCCGGCAAACGCGTTGCGTCCACCGCCGCGCCGACGTTCAGTGTCGGGCTGCGCGCTGCATTCGCGATACCGGCTTCTGCCTGTGCCTGACGCGCACGCGCGTCGGCCACGGCGAGGCTCGGATTGTCGCGCAGCGCCTCGGCGATCAGTGCATTGAGTTGTGCGTCACCCAGACCGGTCCACCAGTCCGCTTGCGGCCACGCCGCGGGGGAAACCTGCAGCTTGGCCAGACTACGCTCGGCCTTGAGCGAGGAGGGATCCATCGGCGTGCCATCGGGATGCAGCCCGCCGCTGCTGGCACAACCAGCCAGCGCGAGAGTCAGTGCAGTAGCTGCCGCAAGAAGATGCAGGCGCATGGGGGAAATCCAGAAGAGTGAGAGGTCAGTTCTTGTCGCGAAGCGCGAGCAAGACGCGCTCCAGGTAGTCGTGCAGTTGCGCACTTTCAGTCTTGTCCAGTGAACGCTGCGCAGCGGCTGTGACGCGATTACTGCAGAGGAAAGCGTTGTCCTGCCATAGCGTAAGGCCGGCGTCTGTCAGTTCGATGCGCAACGCGCGACGATCCTGCGCATGCGGGCTGCGGCGCAGGTAACCCTTGCGCTCCAGCTGGTCGAGCTGACGGGTCATCGCACCGCCATCCAGTTCAACCGAGCGGGCCAGTTCGGTGGCCGACACGGGCCCCAGCTGCTGCGCCTTCTTGAGGATCAGGTACTGGGTAAAACTGAGGTCCACATTCTGAATGGCGAATTCCGCCTCGATCGCGCGCACCAGTTCAGAACGCACCATCGCCAGCAACATGCCCAGGCTGTTGGTGGAGGCCGGGGGCGCGCCTGCGGGGGTTTCTACCGGGGAAAGGTTCTGTGTCATCCGGTGCATTCTATTGCCGGTAATATATTTGTCAAGGCAAATATATATTCGTTTACCTTTGTTTCAGCAAGGTGATCATCGCCCTTGGCACCGGGCCATATGCCTCATGGAATGGGTGCCCGACGGAGGTTGTTCGCTGTAGTTGTGATGGGGCGCATAGGGCGCCCTCGAAAAACACCCCCTGCTCGTCATTCCTGCGAAGGCAGGAACCCATTGCCCTTGCTCGTCATGGCCGCGAAGCTGCTGGATGACCAGCGTCGCTGTTGAAAAGCGCCTCCTGCCTTCGCAGGGCTGACGAGCCACTGGGCTGACGAGCTGCCACGGCTACTGCAAGGCAGCGCAAAACATCTCGCGCGATCCAGCCGTCGCGTAAGCCACCATCAGCAACAACGCCCACCTGTTCCCTTGTACCGCGCGACCTGCCGCTCCCGGAAGAACTCCGGGTAAGTCGGCACCTTGCGTTCGGGATGGTGCTCGCGCAAATGCTGCACGTAGACGTCGTAGTCGGGCACGCCACAGCAGAGGCGGGCGGTTTGCACCGCCCATTTTCGAAAGGCATGCCAGCGTGTCTTCATCATCGTCGCTCAGTGCGCCACGCTCGCCAGCGCCACGTAGGGCTCTTCGTGGGCGGTGGGATGGTTGATGCGCCAAGCCTGAACCAGGGCGCGTAAAGAGAAGGCAAACATGGTCACGATGAGCAGCACGAAGATGGCGGTGAGCGCCATGTCCACATAATTGTTGGTGATGATCCGCTGCATCTCCTCGGCAGTCTTGGCGGGAGCCAGCAACTGGCCGCTCTGCAGCGAGTTCGCATACTTCTGCGCGGCAGCGGTGAAACTGATCGGGCCGACCAGCTTCTCGCAACCGGCGGTGACCGTGCACACGATCAGCCAGATGGCGGGGATGCCGGGCACCCACACGTAGCGCTCGCGCTTCAGTTTCACGACGACTACGGTGGCCAGCATCAGCGCGATCGCGGCAAGCATCTGGTTGGCGATGCCGAACAGCGGCCACAGCGTGTTGATGCCGCCCAGTGGATCAACCGCGCCCTGATACAGGAAGTAACCCCACAGGCCCACGCAGATTGCCGTAGCGAGCAGGTTGCCGGTCCACGATTCGGTCGCCTGCAGCGGCTTGTGAATCAGCCCGGCGATCTCCTGGATCATGAAGCGGCCCACGCGCGTGCCGGCGTCAACCGTGGTGAGAATGAACAGCGCTTCGAAAAGGATCGCGTAGTGATACCAGAACGCCATCATCTGCGTGCCGGGGATCAGGTTGTGCAGCAACTGGGCCATGCCGACCGCCAGCGTTGGCGCACCGCCGGCACGACTGAGGATGCTGTGTTCGCCGATGTTCTTTGCGGTCTGCAGCAGTTCGGCTGGCGTTACCACGAAGCCCCACTGGCTGATCGCGGTGGCCGCTTGCTCGACTGTCGTGCCGATCAGTGCACTGGGCGAGTTCATCGCAAAGTACACGCCCGGATGCAGCGATGCGGCGGCAATCAGCGCCATGATCGCGACGAACGCCTCCATCAGCATGCCGCCATAGCCGACCAGGCGTGCCTGCCCTTCGTTGGCGAGCAGCTTGGGCGTGGTGCCCGAGGCGATGATCGAATGCCAGCCCGACACCGCGCCGCACGCGATGGTGATGAACAGGAACGGGAACAGATTGCCCTGGAACACCGGTCCGGTGCCATCGATGAATTTCGTCACTGCCGGCATCTGCAAGGTGGGCGCGGCGAGGAAGATCGCCAGGGCGAGCAGGGCGATGGTGCCGATCTTGAGGAAGGTGGAGAGGTAATCGCGCGGCGCCAGCAGCAGCCACACCGGCAGCACCGACGCACAAAAACCATAGGCGATCAGCAGCCACGCCAGCGCCTTCGCATCGAAATCGAAGATCGGAGCGAGCGTGGGCGAGGCGGCGACGCTGGCACCGAACCAGATCGAGGCGAGCAACAGCACCAGGCCGATCAGGGACACCTCAAGGATGCGCCCCGGACGAAACCAGCGCAGATACACGCCCATCAACAGCGCAATCGGAATCGTGCAGGCCACCGTGAACGTGCCCCACGGACTGTGCGTGAGCGCCTTCACCACCACCAGCGCCAGAACCGCCAGCACGATCATCATCAGCACCAGCACGCCGAACATGGCGATCACACCCGGTACCGGTCCAAGTTCCTCGCGCAGCATGTGGCCGAGCGATCGCCCGTCGCGGCGCAGCGAAAGGCCAAGGATCATGAAGTCCTGTACCGCCCCTGCGAAAACCACGCCGAACAGAATCCACAGGGTGCCCGGCAGGTACCCCATCTGGGCGGCCAACACCGGACCCACCAGCGGACCGGCGCCGGCGATCGCAGCGAAGTGGTGACCGAATACCACCCATTTATCGGTTGGCACGTAGTCAAGACCATCGTTGCGCAACACCGACGGCGGCGCGCGACTGGAATCCATCTGCAGCACCTGGTGCTCGATGAATTTGCCATAGAAGCGATAGCCGATAACGAAGATCGCGATCGATGCGGCCACTACCCAGATCGCATTGATCGGCTCGCCGCGATGCAGCGCCACCACGCCAAGGCACCACGCGCCGATGATCGCGATCACTACCCAGAGAATTCTGGCCGCCGGACTGGGCTTGATGGCTACGCTGTGCATGGCTGATCTCCGGGCAGGTTCAGGCAAGGGTCGCGCCAGCGGGCAGCGGGGTCAATGTGGCGAGGGTTAGCCATTGGTCGAATATCCATAGGCTCACGTCGATACTGAGCGTGGTCACCGTACGCGGCATCACCTGATCATGCGAGCCGCCTCCCAAGCTGCGCGAAGAAGGAGCCTGCCGCCAGTTCACCGCGGTTGCACGGCCACCTTACTCGCCATCGCTCGGGGGGTCTGCTACTTTCCGCCCAACACCAGCGTCTGCGGACGCGTCGTCGCAAGCTGCCGGCGGCGATCTCGCAATCAGGCAGCGCCCAGGGCAGGGATCAGATCGGTCGTCACCGGCTGGTCGGGGAGAAGCGCGTTTGATTGCGAGCTGGTTGTTGCTTGTATCGCTGCTCTACGCCGGGCTGCTGTTCCTGGTGGCCTGGCTTGGCGATCGGCACACCTTGTATCCCAGCTTGCCCCGATTGCGGCCCATCGTGTATGCGCTGGCGCTGGCGTCGTACTGCACGTCGTGGACTTTCTATGGCGCGGTCGGCACGGCCGCGCGCTCCGGCCTGATGTATCTGTCGATTTACCTGGGGCCGGCGCTGCTGTTCATCGTCGGCTTTCCGTTGCTGCAGCGCCTGGTACGGGTGGCGATGCAGCGCAACATCACCTCGATCGCCGATCTGATCAGCTCGCGCTTTGGCAAGTCGCACGGCCTGGCTGCGCTGGTAGCGGTGATCGCGGTCATCGCCGTGGTGCCCTACCTCGCGCTGCAGCTGAAGGCCATCGCGATGTCCTATGGCGTGCTCAGCGGAGTCGCGGTGGGTATGCCCACTTCGTTGGGCAGCGACAGCGCCTTGTGGTGCGCGTTGCTGCTTGCACTGTTCGCCATATTGTTTGGCACGCGCAGCATCGATGCCAGCGAACATCATCACGGCCTGATGTTGGCGATCGCGCTGGAATCGTTCATCAAGCTGGCTGCGTTTGTGGCTCTGGCGATGTATGCGTGGTGGCATGGCCCAGGGCTGTTCGCCGGGCTGAAATTGCCGGTGATCCATGCTTCGGATCTGGCGACGCCGAGTTTCCTCGCACAGACCCTGGTGGCGTTCTTCGCGATGTTCTGCCTGCCACGGCAGTTCCTGCTCGGCGTTGTGGAGTGCGCGGATCCGAAGGACCTGCTGCGCGCGCGCTGGATGTTTCCGCTGTACATGTTGATCGTGAGCGCGGCCGTACTACCGATCCTGGCCGCCGGCATGCTGCTGCCATCAGTTCGGGACGGCGCGTCAGATGCGTGGCTGCTCAACCTGACCATGGCGCATGGCGCAAACGCCTTCTCACTACTTGCCTACATCGGTGGTTTTTCCGCGGCGACAGGTATGGTGATCGTCGAAACGGTGGCGCTGTCGATCATGATCAGCAATGACCTGGTGATGCCCGCGCTGTTGCGCGTTCGTTGGTTGCGCCTCGAGCAGCGCCATGATCTTTCGCAATGGGTGCTGCGCGTGCGCCGTTGCGCGATCGTCGTGCTGGCGCTCGCCGCGTACGCCTACTACCGCGTGGCCGCCGACGTGGAAAATCTCGCCGCGACCGGTCTGCTGTCGCTGTCTGCCGTAACGCAGTTTGCGCCGGCGATCGTGGCTGCGCTGTACTGGCGTGACGCGAGTCGGCGGGGAGTCGCGATCGGCCTCAGCGCCGGCTTTGCAGTATGGATCTATACGTTGCTGCTGCCGGCGATGGAACACACCGCGCCGTGGCTGCGCAACGGCCCGATGGAGCTGGCGTGGTTGCGGCCACAGGCATTGTTCAACCTGTATGGGTGGGATCCGCTGCTGCACGGCCTGTTCTGGTCTCTTTTGTTCAATATTGGCTGCCTGGTATTCGTGTCGCTGCGCTGGCCGCCAAGCCTGGAACAGCGGCTGCACGGCACGACGTTCGTCGATCCACATGCGATCAACCTTTCACGTGTGGGTGCGTGGCGCGGGCGCGTCGCCGTGGCGGACCTGCACATGATTGCCACGCGTATCGTCGGTGAACGGAATACCCAGCGTGCGTTCGACGAGTTCGCCCAGCGACATGGCAAACCGTTGCAGCCAGGCGACGCCGCCGATCGCGCGTTGATCCAGCACACTGAGCGGATTCTCGCCGGCGCCGTTGGTGCGGCCAGCGGACGACGCATCCTGATGGGTGTGTTGTCGGGGTCGGGCCTGGATATCGCAGAGGCGATGGCGCTGATGGACGAGGCCTCGCATGAGTTGCGTTTCAACCGTGAACTGCTCTCCGTGACGCTGGAGAACGTGTCACAAGGCATCAGCGTGGTCGATGGTCAGATGCGGCTGGTCGCATGGAACAGCCGCTATCTCGAAATGTTCGATTACCCCGATGGCATGGTGTACGTGAGCGTGCCCGTGGCTGACCTGATCCGCTGGAACGCCGAGCATAGCGAGAGTGGCCCACAAGAAGTGGAGGTCTATGTGGCCAAACGCATCGGCTACATGCGTGCGGGGTCGCCACATCTGTTCCAGCGCGTTCGCCCGGATGGCAGCACCATCGAGATGCGCGGCCGCACGTTGCCCGGCGGTGGCTACGTCACCACCTATTCGGACGTGACCGCGTACAAGCATGCCGAGCAGGCGCTGATCGAAGCAAATGAAACGCTGGAACAGCGCGTGGATCGCCGCACCGCGGAATTGAGCGAGGCGCTCGTCGCTACCGCGCAGGCCCAGCGCGCAGCAGAAGCGGCGAATGTGTCCAAGACGCGCTTCCTCGCCGCCGCTAGCCATGACCTATTGCAGCCGTTGAACGCGGCGCGATTATTCACCTCGGCGTTGCGCCAGCATCCTGGGTTGGATGCAGAAGCAAGCCAGCTGGCTGAGCGCATCGAGGTCTCGTTCAGCGCGGCTGGGGATTTGCTTGATGCATTGATCGATACCTCCCGACTCGACTCCGGCAGCTACCACCCGGACATCAGTCAGTTCGCGCTCACCGATCTGTTTGATTCCCTCAAGGCGCAGTTCGCGGTGGTGGCTGACCCGCGTGGATTGCGTCTGCGCGTTGCGCCGACCAGGCTTGCGGTGCGCAGCGACCCGCAACTGTTGCGGCGCATCCTGCAAAATTTCCTCTCCAACGCATTGCGCTACACCCGCGAAGGTGGCGTACTGCTGGGCGCGCGACGCGTGGGAGATGACGTCCGCATCGAAGTATGGGATTCCGGGCCGGGTATCGCCGGCGAACAACAAACACGCATCTTCGGCGAGTTTCAGCGCCTGGACCGACCATCGCCGTGGGGCGAGAAGGGTCTTGGGCTGGGTCTGTCAATCTGTGAGCGCATTGCGGAGATCCTTGGCCACCGTCTCAGTCTTCGTTCTCGCGAACAACATGGGAGCTGCTTTGCGGTGACAGCACCGCGTGGCGTTGCCGAAGCGCGCCGCGCGCGCGTCACGCAAAATGTGGGTTGGCCCGATCAACTTTCACTCACCGTGTTGTGCCTGGATGATGACGCGGCCATCCTGGACGGCATGAGCGCATTGCTGCGGCGCTGGGGTGTGGAGTGCCGCATCGCGCGCGACGTGCCTGAAGCGCTGGAGCAGCTGCGGCGTGGCCCGGTGGATCTCGTTCTTGCCGACTACCATCTCGCCGGTGGCGTGGATGGGTTGCAGGCGCTACAGCAACTTTGTGGCGCCACCGATCCGCCGCCACCGGGGGCGATGATCACCGCCGACGGAAGTAGCGACTTGAAGCGCCGCGCCCGTGCCCTGGGCTATCCACTGCTGCACAAACCAGTGCGGCCTGCTGCACTGCGCGCGCTGCTCACCACCTTGCTGCGCAAGCAGCGGGACACGCAACTCGTCAGTTAGCTTGAAGTCTCGACTAGCCTGCAGCGACGGCGTGCCTTCGTGTTGCTCCCTCCCCTGCTTGCAGGGGAGGCTTGGGGTGGGGTGCTTTTGATCTCACCGCCAGCCCGAACAACCTCTCCCTGCACGCAGGGGGAGGAGCAGTCATGGACAGCGGGGGTGCTGCAACTCATGCGCACTGGTCTGTCGGCGCCGAGTATTTCCTAACCGTCAGCCGGCAGCGTCTGCAGCATGCCCGGCTCAAGCGCGAGATGGCTGGTGGCGAGCGCAACCTGCGTCCTGTTGTTGACACCGAGCTTGCGCATGATCGCGGTCATGTGCGCTTTCACCGTAGCCTCGGAAACGTCCAGTTCGAAGGCGATCTGCTTGTTGAGCAGACCCTCGGCGATCATGGTGAGTACACGGAACTGCTGCGGCGTGAGGGTAGCAATGCGCGCTGCCATTTCCGCCTCGTCGGGCTTGAGTTCGGCTTCGCCGCCAAGCATGTGTTGCGGCAGCCATACGTCGCCATCGAGCACCGCATGAATGGCAAGCACGATGTCCTCGGCAGAGCTGGACTTGGGAATGTAGCCCGCCGCTCCATGTGCAAGCGCGCGAAGCGCGACCTGCTGTTCTTCATGGCCGGAGATCACGATGGTAGGCAACCCCGGGTATTGGCTTCTGATATGTGCCAGCGCGGAATAGCCGTGCGCTCCGGGCATGTGCAGGTCGAGCAACAGCAGGTCCGCGTCGGGGTACTGCCTGATCAGGGTCAGCAGGCTGTGCACGTCGACCGCACTGTGCACCTGGGCCTGTGGCACGGCATTGATCACCGCATGCAGCAACGCATCGCGGAACAGTGGATGGTCATCGGCGATCAGTACATCGAACATGCAGCATCCTTGAGGGGCCCACTCGACTTACCCTGCACGCGTTCGTTACCGACCCGTGCATGGCCCAGACACACCTACTTGATCAATCGCTCGTCGACAAGGCTCTTCACCACACCCGGATCAGCCAGCGTCGAGATATCACCCAGCTGATCGGGCTGGTTTTCGCCGATCTTGCGCAGGATACGCCGCATGATCTTGCCCGAACGAGTTTTAGGCAGACCCGGCGCCCATTGCAGGTAATCAGGCGTGGCGATCGGTCCGATTTCCTTGCGTACCCAGGCGATCAGCTCCTTGCGCAGTTCATCGCTTCCCTGCTCACTGGCGATCAGGGTGACGTAGGCATAAATCCCCTGGCCCTTGATCTCATGCGGGCAACCGACCACCGCCGCCTCGGCGACTTTCGGGTGCGCGACGAGAGCGCTTTCGACTTCGGCCGTACCGATGCGGTGACCGGCCACGTTGATCACATCGTCGACGCGACCGGTAATCCAGTAATAGCCGTCCTCATCGCGGCGCACGCCGTCGCCGGTGAAATAGCTGCCGGGGTAGGCGCTGAAGTAGGTTTCGATGAAACGCTGATGATCGCCGTACACGGTACGCATCTGGCCCGGCCACGAATCGGTGATGATCAGGTTGCCCTCGCACGGGCCATCGAGCTGGTTCCCCGCGGCATCGACTACCGCCGGATTGATGCCAAAAAATGGCAGCGTCGCCGAGCCGGGCTTCGCATCGATGGCGCCCGGTAGCGGGGTAATCAGGATGCCGCCGGTTTCGGTCTGCCACCAGGTGTCCACGATCGGGCAACGGTCGTCGCCGACCACGCGCCGATACCACTCCCAGGCTTCCGGATTGATCGGCTCGCCGACCGTCCCAAGCAGGCGCAGCGAAGCGCGCGAGGCCTTTTTCACCGGCCCTTCGCCTTCGCGCATCAAGGCGCGGATCGCTGTGGGTGCGGTGTAGAAGAGTGTCACCTTGTGCTTGTCCACCACCTGCCAGAAACGACTGAAATCGGGATAGTTCGGCACGCCGTCGAACATCACCGTGGTCGCGCCATTGGCCAGCGGTCCGTACACCACGTAACTGTGCCCGGTGACCCAGCCGACATCGGCCGTACACCAGTAGACGTCGTCTTCGCGCAGGTCGAACACCAGTTCGTGCGTATAGCTGGCATAGACCAAGTAACCACCCGAGGTATGCAAGACGCCCTTCGGCTTGCCAGTGGAGCCGGAGGTGTAGAGGATGAACAGTGGATGTTCCGCTTCCATCGGCTCAGCCGGGCAGTCGGCCGACTGGCCTTCCATCAGCGCGTCGTAGTAGCGATCGCGCGGCAGCTTCATCGGCACAGTGGCGCCGGTGCGACGCACCACAATGACGGTCTCCACACTTTCGGTGCCCGGGCGTTCCAGTGCCGCGTCGACGTTCGCCTTCAGCGGGATCTTCTTGCCGCCACGCACGCCTTCGTCGGCCGTCACCACCAACTTGGCCGTGAAGTCGGCGATGCGTCCGGCCAGCGAGTCCGGCGAAAAGCCACCGAACACCACCGAGTGAATGGCACCGATGCGCGCACAGGCGAGCATCGCCACCGCGGCTTCGGGAATCATCGGCATGTAGATCGCTACCCGATCGCCCTTGGTCACGCCCTGTTGCTTGAGCGTGTTGGCGAACTTGCACACTTCGCCATGCAGCTGGCGGTAGCTGATGCGCCGCGATTCGTCGGGATTGTCGCCTTCGAAGATGATCGCCGTCTTGTCTCCTCGTTCGGCGAGGTGGCGATCCAGGCAGTTGGCTGAAACGTTGAGCATGCCATCTTCGTACCAGCGGATGTGCAGGTCCTTGGGCGCAAAAGACACGTCGCGGATGCGCGTGGGTTTCGTCGTCCAATTCAGTCGTTCGCTGATGCGGCGCCAGAAGCCTTCCGGATCCCTCATTGATTCGGCATAGAGCTGCTCATAGTCAGCCTTGCGCAAGCGCGCCTTCGCGGCGAATGCGGGATCGACCGGATAAACCTTGGACATGTCCGAACTCCTCAGGCTGGCGTAGCAGTTTTGTGATGCGCATGGAAGTCAGGTGCCGCGGGGGCGTTCGTCGGCCAGCACCAGCACGATGACGACGCACCCGACAACGACGGGAGATTCGCATCGGGAAGTCATTGAAGTACGGCGGTCACCCGTCGATCTCCTGCGGGCGCACGGTCCGACTCAATGCTGGATGGCTGGTTTCGATTCGATCCCCGCAGACTCATCAACTCTGTAGGTGTATCGGCTTTAGGTGTGTCTGCTTTAGCTGTATTGGCGAAATTGATCGATGGATGTTCGGCAATCCGCATTCACGGATCCCGCGCGGCATCGGCGTGCAGAAAGTGTATCCGCGTCGTGCTCTGCGTAACGTCGCGGCGAGTACGACTTTGGTCGACATTAGACTTTTGGCGAATAGCGGCCTGCACCGCAGCATGAGCATGCTCGACAAGAGCCATGCGGGAGGCGAAGCCAACCATGTTCGCCGGATGGCTTGTAGGAAGCCGAGGTGTTGTTGCGCACGAAGAGCGTGTGCGGCGATGCGATCTTGAATCGTGATGTGAAGCACCAGTCCGGTGCAAGTGCTGGGGGATATCGCTCGTACCGGCGAATAAAACCATGAGCGAACTGAAATGGCTGCGGGCCACGACAGAGCATTCGCTCTTACGCATTTCCTGGGGAGGTTCGCGCAATGAGCAATGAACAGGCACCGGTAAAATTTTCAAACCCGGCACCGCTGGGTTTGGCAGGCTTTGCTTTGACAACGTGGTTGTTGAGCATGATCAATGCCGGCTGGTTCAGCGGTGATGCGATGAACATGGTGCTGGCCGTCGCGCTGGCCTATGGCGGCACGGCGCAGATCATTGCCGGTGTGATGGAACTGCCGCGCGGCAATACGTTCGGCGTCACGGCGTTCGTCAGTTACGGCGCTTTCTGGTGGTCGTTTGCCTTGTTCGTTTTGTTTCTGCACGACAAGGTGCCGGGTGCTTTCGTGGGCTGGTATCTGTTCCTGTGGGGTGTGTTCACGTTCTACATGTGGATCGCTTCGTTTCGCTCCGCGCGAGCCCTGCAGCTCATTTTTCTTGCCCTGTGGATCACCTTCTTCCTGCTGGCGGCGGGCGAATGGACCGGCATGAGTGCACTGCACGTCGCCGGCGGTTACGGCGGTCTGATTACGGCGGTACTGGCGTTCTATCTGTCCGCTGCGGAAGTGATCAACGAGAACCACCAGCGCACGGTCTTGCCGATCGGAGCGCCGGGTGCCTCCAGGTAGTCACTGGCCGATTCGCGTCGCCGTGTCGAGACCTCGGCCGGCGGCGCACTCGGCGGATCGATGACCACCGCACTTCAGATATCTCGTAAGGATGCCGCCAACGTAGCGGCTCCTGCATTTCCACTGCTCATCCGTTGTGGGAGAACTTCCATGAAACGTCATCCTTTGTTCTTCGCCCTGATCGCAGCCATGGGTCTGGCTGCAGCCGACCCACTGTTTGCGCAATCAACGTCGAAGCAAGACGAGATCAAGGCGCTCAAGGCGCTAGTCAACAAACAGCAGCAACAACTCAACCAGCAACAACAGGATCTGCAGTCACTACGCGACAGCATCACCAAGCTGGAAGGAGAGCAAAACCACCAGCAGGCGCAAATCCAGGCACAGGCCAGCGCGCCACCGCCACCACCTGCGCCCGCGCCCGCCCCGCCGACCTTCACCAGTGCGCCGGGTATATCGGTGGCGTTTCACGGCTTCATCGATGCGACTGCCTTCAGTCAGACCAAGAGCTTCACGTTTGGCAACGGCCAGAATGCCGAATACCCCGTGCCGGGATCGAGCGGCTCGCTCAGCGGTGTCGATGTGCGCAATACGCGCTTCATGTTTGATCTGACCGGCGCCCAGGTCGCAGGTGACTGGACCGGCGGTGCGCACCTGGAGATGGATTTCTTCGGCGGCAACAACGGCACCAGCGCCTATTCCCAAGAGCAGCCCATACCGCGCCTGCGCCAGGGCTACATGGTGCTGACCAATCCGAATACCGGCAGCACCATCAAGATCGGCCAGCAATGGGATCTGATGTTCCCGCTGGAGGACTTGCCCGATTCGCTCAGCCACATCGCATTCCCACTGGGCTATGGCGCGGGCATCATCGGCTGGCGCTTCCCCGGCATCGTGTGGCAGCAGGATATCAATCACGGTTCCACCGGGCCGTTGTGGCAGTTTGATCTCGGTGCGTTCGAAGGGGCGTGGAACGGCAATACCACCACCGACAACAATTACCTGACTCCTGGCAGCGCAGGCTTCCGCCCGCAGGTCGAGGCCAAGATAAATGTGGCGGAGAAGGGTGACTGGATGGTCTTCGCCGCCGCACACTACAGCGAGATCAACCTCGCCGGCGTGGGTGGCACGCAGCCAACGCCCGTCAAGCGCTCCTTTACCAGCGATGCCTATGAACTCGGCGCCGACTGGACCCCGGGTTCATGGGTCCTCAAGGCGGTGCTCTACACCGGCGACGGCATCGGACAGATCTTCGGGGACCTGTCGCAATTCGGCGACATCAAGGACACCGGTGGTTTTGGCCAGGTGGGTTACAAGTTCACGCCGAACTGGAGTGCGAACGTGATCTATGCCACCAGCAAGCCGAATGAAAACGACGTGGTCAACTGGCTTGGCAATGGCTCGACCGGTCTGCTGAAGAGCCGCCAGTCAGCGGCGAACCTGCAGTACACCATTGGGCCGTTTGCCTATAGCCTCGAATTCATCCACGACATCCTCGACACGACGACGAACGGCACCAATCGCACCACAACCAGTGGCAATCAGGTCAGCCTGAGCGCGTTCTACAAGTTCTGAGCTTGTCCAACGTTTCCCCGTGACGAGTGACTCTGCTCCTCCCCCTGCGTGCAGGGGGAGGCTGGGAGGGGGGGGAAGCTCTTGACCTTCTTCGCGAAGAGCGACCCCACCCCAACCCTCCCCTGCGAGCAGGGGAGGGGGCGCTTCGAGGGTGGTCACAACTGCGCATTGGCTTATCTGACAGCGTGGACATAGCATGTGCGCGACGCTATTCCTGCGTTGCCCATTCCTGCGAGGTCGTCATGCTCCGCCCATTCGTGCCCATGCTGCTTGCGCTTTGCCTGTTGCCTGCGACCGCGGGGGCCACCGATGGCTTCTGGCAGACGCCAACCATCAACGGCGCCGGCAAGATCCACGCGCTGCCCCAAGCGGCCTATCAGCCGGATCGCAATGCCACCTACAAGGTGGTCTTCAGCCTGAGCAAAGCCGGCGAAAAGCCTGGTGATGTGAGCCCGTCACTGGACCACGTGGCACGTGCGGTGAACCTGTACGTCAGCGCTGGCGTGCCGCTCAAGCAGCTGAAATTCGTGGCCGTTGCCTCGGGTGCGGCGACGCCCATCGTGCTGAACGACGAGCAGTACAAGAAGATTTACGGCGTCGCCAATCCGAACCTGCCGCTGATCGAACAGCTGCGCAAGGCCGGTGTCGATGTAGCTGTGTGCGGGCAGGCTGTCGCCGAAAGCAAGTTCCAGTACGACTGGGTGGATTCGCACGTCACGCTGTCGTTGTCCGCGTTGGTCACGATCACCGAGCTGCAGCAGCAGGGTTACGCCCTGATGCCGCTGTGATCAACGCCTACCCAGGAAATTGAAAATGCGTCGTTTCGCCCTAGGACTGCTGCTGGCCGCCACGTTTGGTGCCAGCGCGGCCGACAAGACTGACTACCTGCCGCCGTGGAATACCCCGCCGGCAGGCCTGCAGTTCAGCGTACCGCCGGTGGATGCGATCGCCGACCTGCATGGCGATATCGTCGATCCGCAACTGGTGCTGTTCTTTGCCGGCAACCAGTTCATGGTGGTGCACGACCTGCTGGAGGCTTTCAAGCAGGCGCACCCGCAATACCAGCGGATCTACGCCGAAACGCTGCCGCCGGGCATCCTGGCCAAGCAGATCGAAAGCGGTGTGCTGGTGATGGGCAACTTGCGCATCACGTTGAAACCGGACGTCTATACGGCTGGCAAGGATGCCATTGCCGAGCAGCAGAAGCAGCACGACTGGTTTGCCGACAGCTATGACTACGCGCGCAACCCGCTGGCGATCCTGGTCGCCAAAGGCAACCCGAAACATATCGGTGGTCTGGCTGATCTGGGCCGCGCCGACGTGCGTGTGAGCATGCCCAATCCTGCGTGGGAAGGTATCGCCAAGCAGATCGAGGCGAGCTACCGCAAAACCGGCGGCGACGCACTCGATCACACCATCATGGACACCAAGGTGAAGGATGGCAGCACCTTCCTCACCCGCATCCATCATCGGCAATCGCCGCTGCGCGTCTTGCAGGGCGAGTCGGATGCGGCGCCGGTATGGTCGACCGAGGCCTATTTCCAGCAGCAGATCATGCATTTTCCAGTCGACACGGTGACGATCCCAGCAGCACAGAATGTGGTCTCCACTTATACCGCCGCGCGCATGAAGGATGCTCCGCATGCGCAGGCCGCCAAGGATTTCCTCGCGTTCATGCAGACTCCCGCGGCGCAGGCGGTATATCGCAAATATGGCTTCATGCCACCGCATTGAGGAGCTCGCCATGCCACGCCTTGATCAAAGCCGCGCGAAGTCACGTTCTGATCGAGGTCGGTGCACGCGAGGTATTGGCATCGTTGCCTGCTTGTTGCGTTTGGTCGCGCTGCCGCCGTCGGCGTGTGCCACCGATACGTTGACGATCACGACCCAGGGCAACGGCAAAGGTGCCGCGCCGTGCATGGCGTGCCATGGCGCAGATGGTGGTGGCATGCCCAGTGCCGGTAATCCGCGACTGGCCGGACTCAATGCGGCGTATCTGCAAAAGCAACTTGACGATTTTGCCGGCGGCACACGTGCGAGCCCGATGATGCAAGCCACGGCGAAGGCGCTCAGCGAGGACGAGCGGCAGGCGCTGGCGACGTATTACAGCAAGCTGCCGGTCGCACCCGCACTGGCAAAACCTTCGGTGCCGATGCCGGCCAATGACAGCGTCGGCGCCGTGCTGGCCACCCGTGGTCGCTGGAGCGAACAAGTGCCTGCGTGCGTGCAATGCCATGGACCCGGCGGCATCGGCGTGGGTGAGCATTTCCCGCCGCTCGCCGGGCAGTCGGCCGCCTATATCGAGGCGCAACTCAAGGCCTGGCAACGGGGCGCGCGGCACAACGATCCGTTGCAGCTGATGCAGCATCTGTCCAGTGTGCTCAGTGCGCAGGACATCCATGCCGTGGCCGACTGGTTTGCTGCGCAACCGTTGACGGCGCAGGAGCCCACGCGATGAAGACCCGGCTTGCTTTGCTGTGTGCTGTTCTCACGCTGAGTGGTTGTTCGTGGCAGTCGACGTCATCGGTCGACATCGCATTGCCCGTAGCCAAAGGCACGCCGGCGAGCCGGGCAACTGCCACGCCGACGGGCGTCGTGCAGCGTTCATTTACACCACCGTCTGAAACACAGATTCCCGATGGTCCGCTCGGCGACGTGATCCGCCAGGGTCGCGACATCTTCACCGACGCACCGACCCACGCCAGCGCCTATGTCGGCAATACGCTGAGCTGCAGCAACTGCCATCTGGATGCGGGCCGCCTGGCGAACTCGGCACCACTGTGGGGCGCCTATGGCATGTATCCGCAGTACCGCAAGAAGAACGGCCACGTGAATACCTATGCCGAGCGCCTGCAGGGCTGCTTCCGCTTCAGCATGAATGGCAAGGCGCCGCCGCTGGACAGCGCGGAAATGGTCGCGCTGGAAACTTACTCGTGGTGGATGGCCAAGGGCGCGCCGGTCGGCGTCAAGTTGAACGGTGCCGGCTATCCCAAGCAGGATTTCAAACCGCCGCAGCCGCCGGACTATGCGCGCGGTGAAAAGGTCTACGCGGCAACCTGCGCGCTGTGCCACGGCGCTGACGGTCAGGGTCAGCAGTTGGCCGGCCGCAACGTGTTTCCACCGTTGTGGGGGCCGCAGTCGTTCAACTGGGGCGCCGGCATGCACGAGATGGACAATGCCGCCGCGTTCATCAAGGCGAACATGCCGCTGAGCCGCGGCGGCATGCTGACCGACCAGGACGCGTGGGACGTTGCGATGTTCATGGATGCGCACGAACGCCCGCAGGACCCGCGCTACACCGGCAACCTCGCCGAAACCCGGGCGAAATACCACGACGAGCCGAACTCGCTGTACGGCACCGAAGTAAACGGCCATCTGCTCGGTGCCCCGCCGCCGAAGCAGTGAACTCAGCGTGCGTTTGTCCCGTTTGTCCCCTTCGTCTAGCCTCCGGCCCCTCCGTTCGCCCTGAGCGTAGCGCAGCGAAGTCGAAGGGCATCCGCACAACTGCTCCCGGCCCGAATCAACAAAGCCCCCGCAGACTACCCCCAGAAGCCAACGACGCGACCCCGTGTCGCAGCCCATCTGAGGCAGCCGCATGGGACAATTCCCCGAGTTTGCGGTGCACACCGCGACGACCCATGCTGGACAAGCTACTGACTGGGGCAGGCTCTTGAGCTGTAAACCAAGACATCGAAGGTTTGTTGCATGGCTTGCGGTATTTGCCATGTGGCTCACCATCGTCGCGCCGGTGGTCTCGCAGACCATCGCCGCCGCGTCGTGGTCGCCCGATCTCGGGGGTTGGTGCGATGGCCATGCCGGCCTGGTCAACCACCCGGCACCCCATCAAACCGATCCGCACGCGCCGACAACGGACAAGTGCGGTTACTGCGGTTTGCTTGGACATAGTCCGACGCTGGCCGGCACGTCCTGGCAGCCACTACTGCCGGTGTGGCAGGACGCCAGCACGCTGGCGGCTCCGCCGACCCGCAAGGCGCATATCACGCGTGTTTTGCTCGCGGCCGCACCGCGCGGTCCGCCGGCTTTTTCACACGCCTGACCGTTCGCCGGATAGCTCCGGCTAGCAGCGCGCCATTCTTTCTGCGTGGCGTTATTGCCGATGGCTGATGCTCCCGTGCTCGCGACTCTGCCCGCAAGGGTATGGCTTGCATTCGGCATCGCCCCCCGAGGCATCCGTCCATAAGCTCTTCAAGTACTTCGGGATGTTTCATCCCTCCAAGGATCCCCATGTCTTCCTCCCATCTTCCTTTGCGCGCCGCCGTCGGTGCACTGCTGCTCGGCCTCTCTTTCGCCTGGTCGTCCGCTGCCCAGGCCTGTGCCTGCGGCTGCGGCGTTTTTGACGTCGGCACCAGCGCGTTGTTGCCGAATGGCGCGAACGTCACGATGTTTCTGCAGACCAGCTATCTCGATCAGGACACCAACTGGGCGGGCAGTTCGTCCGCACCCAAGGCGGACAATGACGACAAGCACATCCGCAGCGAGTTCTACGACGTCGGTATCCAGGACATGTTCAACCGTGATTGGGGCGTCATGCTCGAGCTGCCGTACACGCAGCGACATTTCGCAACGCTCGACGACGACAGCACCAACGTGAACGACTTCAACCATGGTTCGATCGGCGACATCCGCATCAGTGGCATGTACACCGGTTTCTCCGAGGACATGTCCACCGGCCTGACGTTTGGTTTGAAGCTCGCCACCGGTGACTGGCGATACACCGGCTTCGATCGCGACACATCCATCGGTACCGGCACCACCGATCTCCTGCTCGGCGGCTATCACCAGATGTATTTCGGTCAGAGCAACTGGGGCGGATTCCTGCAGACCCAGCTCGACCAGCCCTTGAACAGTCGCGCGGGCTACCGGCCCGGCACCGAGCTCGACAGCGCGTTCGGTGTCTATTCGGGCGGCTGGAACGTGGGCAACGGCATGCGCCTCACACCAATCCTGCAGGCGCTCGTGTCGTTGCGCGCACGCGATTCAGGCGACAACTCGGATCGTCCGAATAGCGGCTACGAACGCTTGCTGCTGGCACCGGCACTCGAACTGCGTATCCACCGCGTGCGCCTGTACGCGGATGTGGAAAAGCCGGTCTTCCAGCACGTCAACGGCAACCAGCTGGTGCCGCAATGGCAAGGCAAGCTGACCGCCAGCCTGAGCCTCTAACCCGCGTCTGCCCAAGCTCTCGACGGAGCCGCTGTTGGCCCCCTCTCCCTTCGGGAGAGGGTTGGGGTGAGGGTTCGGTCTTCGCGGGATTGTGGATAGATCCGATCCATGGCGCGGCAAGCGTTACTGAGCAACCGCCGCGCCATCAGAGTTGGCCGCATCGCCATGGCTGGCCCGTACCGTCACCATGGCGCGCTGTCCCCGCTTCAGGAATACCATCCGCATCGATAGTGCCGGTCGCGGGAAACGCGGCCCATCGACGTCATCGCAAGGATCATTCCCATGCAACTGCGGCAGCTCACCGACACCCTCAGCGTCAGCGCGCAGATCGACGAAGCCGATGTCGACGCACTCGCGGAGCAGGGTATTCGCAGCCTCATCAACAATCGACCGGACGACGAAGTCCCCGGGCAGCCGCACAGCGCCGTACTTGCCAAGGCGGCAGCGCGGCATGGCATGACGTATCTGCACCTGCCCGTGGTTTCCGGGCAGTGGCATGAAGACGTAGTGGATGCGTTCGCCGATGCACTGTGCACGCTGCCGGCTCCCATCCTGGCGTTCTGCCGCAGTGGCACCCGCTCGTGCACGCTATGGGCATTGGGCGCCTGTGCTGCCGGCGCGGGTCGCGATGCGGTGATCGCTTGTGCGGCCGCAGCCGGCTACGATCTGTCGGCGCTGGCTGCGGGATCCACTGCCGGCCACTGAAGCGCACAGGGTTTCTCCCGTAACGCCGGCCAAGGATTCCACGCATGCCCGTTTTGCCCGATCTGTTGGCCGTGCTGTGCGGTTCGCTGGTGGGCTTTTCGCTGGCGCTGATCGGCGGTGGCGGCTCGATCCTGGCGACACCGCTGCTGCTGTATGTGGTGGGCGTGCGCGATCCCCATCTGGCGATCGGCACCAGCGCGCTGGCGGTGGCAGTGAACGCGTTCGCAAACCTGTTCCCGCATGCGCGCGCCGGCCACGTGCGCTGGAAGGCGGCGTTTACGTTTGCCGCGACCGGAGTCATCGGCGCGTTCGTCGGCTCGACCATCGGCAAATTGGTCGATGGCCAGCGTCTGCTGGTGCTGTTTGCGCTGCTGATGCTGGTAGTGGCCGCATTGATGCTGCGTGGCCGCCGCGGTGGCGGCGTGGATCGTTACCCACTGCCCCACATGTTTCCGCGACTGGGCGCGGTCGGCTTCGCGGCCGGCGGCCTGTCGGGCTTCTTTGGTATCGGCGGCGGCTTCCTGATCGTGCCGGGGCTGATGCTGGCCAGCGGCATGGAGATCATCGCAGCCATAGGCACTTCGCTGTTCTCGGTCGGCGCGTTCGCCACCACCACGGCACTCAACTACGCGGCCTCGGGTCTGATCGACTGGCGCGCGGCCGCCGGGTTCATCGCCGGCGGCATCGTCGGTGGCTGGCTCGGTGCGCTGGGTGCGCAGCGACTGTCGAAAACCCGCGGCACGCTGAATGTGGTCTTCGCGTGCGCGATCGTCGCCGTCGCCGTGTTCATGTTGATCAAGAACTTGCGCGGCTGAGGCGCCGCACTTTGGCGGCGCGTCGGTGGGGCCGTTGGCGACCGTACTGATCAGTCGCAGCTGAGAGAAAGAGGGGCGGTTTCCACTGCGGAAGGGCACCTTGAACAAGCCGCCATCCGGCTCGTCATTCCTGCGCAGGAATGACGAGCGAGGGGCGGTTTTTCGATACTCCCCCGCAGCAATGACTTCTGGGATATGAAAGCCCGTCGCTTCGGTGCCTATGCTGCAGTCTCCGCCGGGGCGTGCTGCGCCTCAACCACCGAGGATGCTTCAACCCATGCGTAAACTTCCCCTTGCCGCGGCGCTTGCTGCGCTGCTGCTCAGCTCCGTCGCCGTCGCCGCTGACAAGAAAGACGACAAGGCCAAGCCCGACGCCAAACCCGACGCAGCCTTGCTGCAGCCGCAATCGTCGACCAGCGAGGGTTCGGTATCGGTTGAAGGTCACAGCATCAGCTATACGGCGGTGGCCGGCACGCTGGTGCTGCACGGCAGCGGCGACAAGGAGAACGAACCGCAGGTCAGCATGTTCTACGTCGCCTACACGAAGAAGGGCGTGGCGCCAGGCAAGCGGCCGATCACCTTCATCTACAACGGCGGCCCCGGCTCCGCCACGGTGTGGCTGCACATGGGCGCATTTGGTCCAAAGCGCGTAGTGACCGCCGATGACACCCACACGCCGGCCGCACCTTATGGCCTGGTCAATAACGATTACAGCTTGCTCGACGCCACCGATGTGGTCTTCATCGACGCACCCGGCGCCGGTTTCAGCCGTCTGATTGCGGCCGACGACGACAAGTCCAAGCGCGACGAGCAGATGAAGGATCGGCGCAAGGCGATCTACGGCGTGGACGGTGATGGCCATGCGTTCGCGCAGTTCATCACGCAGTTCCTATCGAAATACGGTCGCTGGAATTCGCCGAAATACCTGTTCGGCGAAAGCTATGGCACCACCCGCTCGGCGGTGCTGGCGAATATTCTGGAGAACGAGAACAGCGTCGACTTGAACGGCGTGATCCTGCTCTCGCAGATCCTCAGCTTCGATACCAGTATCGATGGTCCGCAGTTCAATCCGGGTATCGATCTGCCCTACGAGCTGGCGCTGCCCACGTTTGCCGCCACCGCGTTCTATCACCACAAACTACCGCAGCAACCGGCGGCGCTCGAGCCCTTCCTCGAGGAAGTGAAGCAGTACGCGCTGGGCGATTACGCGCAGGCCATGATGGCCGGTTCGCGCTTGAGCGACGCGCAGAAGCAGGCCGTGGCGGAAAAGCTGCATCAATACACCGGCTTGCCGGTGGCCTATCTGCTGAAAGCGAATCTGCGGGTGAGCGGCGGCATGTTCGAGCATGAGCTGCAGGCTGGCGATGACACTACGACCGGCCGTCTGGACAGCCGCTTCGCCGGTCCGTCGCTGGATCCGCTGGCGAAGGATTCCGAGTACGACCCGCAGTCCTCGTCAATCAGCTCGGCCTATATCGCCGCGTTCAACGACTACGTGCGCAAGGATCTGAAGTTCGGCGATGGCCAGCAGTACCGCGAGTTTGCCGACATTGACCATTGGGATTTCTCGCACAAAGCGCCGGGCGTGGATGGCGAGGCGTTGCAGTCATCGACCAACGTGATGCCGGATCTGGCCGTCGCGATGAAGACCAACCCCAACCTCAAGGTGTATTTGAACGGCGGTTACTTCGACCTGGCCACGCCGTTTTTTGCTGCCGACTACGAGATGCACCACTTGCCGATACCGGCCAACCTCAATAGCAACATCAGCTATTCGTGGTACCCGTCCGGGCACATGGTGTACGCCCACGAGGCGTCGCTGAAGCAGCTGCACGACAACGTCGCCCGCTTCATCGAACAGACCGACAACGTCAAGAAGTAACCGGTGACCAATCGCCCAGGCGCTTAGCGCTTGGGCGGCATGGTGTGCCGCGGTGCGGTCGAGCCGCGCACCACCAGTTCCGGGCTGAAGCCTTCGTTGCCGATGTTCGCCGGTTCGCCGTTGGCGTCGCGCTGCAGGTCACTGATCAACCGCTGCGCCGCGTGGCGGGCGATCTCTTCGGTGGCCTGGCGAGCGGTGGTCAGTGCCGGCCAGGACTGCTTGGAGAACGGGCTGTCCTCGAAGCCGGCGATCGACAGATCGAACGGTACGTTGATGCCGTCGGAGTGCGCTGCGGCCAGCACGCCGGCGGCAATTTCGTCATTCGAGCCGAAGATCGCGGTGGGTCGATCCTTCAGCGCCAGCAGTTTGCGGGCGCCGCGAAAACCGTCGTCGAAGGTGTAGTCGCCGGGCAGGATCAGTTTGCGGTCCAGCGCGATGCCATAGTCCTTCAGGGCGTCCTCGTAACCCTGATAGCGCTCGGGGCTGGAGCGGTGTTCGCTGCCACCCCACAGGAAACCGATGCGCTGATGGCCAAGCTGGATCAGGTGTTCGGTGATCGCATAGGCGGCATCGCGATCGTCCACGTAGACGCAGGGGTAGCCGTCCTGGGGATCCTTGCGCGCGGAGATGATCCGCATGAACGGGATCTTCGCTTCGCTGAGCGTGCGGATCAGCTCCGGCTGCTCGGACATCGGCGGCGCGAGCACGAGCCCGGCCAAACGCGAGCGACGTACCAGTTCGCACAGTTCTTCGGCCAGCTGCGGCGAGGATGAATCGCAGGGGTGGATTTGCAGGCCGAAGCCGCTGCTGCGGCACACCGACAGCACGCCGCGCTGCAGGTTGATGATGTAGTGCGCGTTCGGGTTGTCGTAGACCAGGCCCAGCGCATAGGCGCGGGTGCTGCGCAGGCTTCGCGCCGAAGGGTCGGGCTGGTAGCCGAGCGCGTCGATCTCGCGCTGCACCTTGGCGCGGGTGCGGGCATGCACCGACGGTTCGTTGTTGATGACGCGCGAAACCGTCTTCAGTGAGACGCCTGCCCGCTCCGCAACATCCTTGATAGTGGCACTGCGCAACCGCTGAACCTCATTCATCGTGATGTAGGGCGCCGACCGCACCAGCGTGCCGAAAAGTCTGCACGGGAATGCGCGGCGCCATGCGCATCCTAGCTGATGGCCCTGTCCGGAGCGAACCGCGACTTATTCGGCATGTGCCTGCCCGACCCGGTGACCGGCCAGTCCGTAGTACAGGATGTACAGATAGCACGGCACCATCAGCAGGGTGAACGCGAGCTGGAAATCGATGTGCTGCTTCAGATGCACGAACAGCTGCGGCACGATGGCACCGCCGACGATGGCCATGATCAGCAGTGCCGAGCCGCGCTCGGTGAGGCTGCCAAGACCCTTGATCGCGAGCGGAAAGATCGCCGGCCACATCATGGCGTTGGCAAAACCCAGCGCTGCCACGAACGCGACCGACAGATAGTCATGGGTGACGTACGCACCGATCGCGAAGACCACACCCAGCACCGCCGATATCGCCAGATATCGCTGCTGCGAAATGAATCGCGGGATCAGTGCCAGTCCGGCCAGATAACCCACCAGCATCGCGATCAGCGTGTACGAGGTGAAGTGCTTGGTGGCATCCAGCGGCAGGCCGAAACCCTGGCCGTAGGTGCCGATGGCGTCGCCGGCCATCACCTCGACGCCGACATACAGGAACAGGCACAACACACCCAGCCACAGATGCGGAAAGCTGCTTAGTCCACGCGCGTTGCCGTGCTCGGCATCGACATGGTTGGCACCGGACGGCTTGATCTCCGGCAACGACGAGCGCAGCACCCAGATCGCCACCAGTATCAGCAGGCCGGCCACGATCATGTACGGCGTGTGGATCTTGCCGGTCAGCGTGTCGAGCAGCGCTTCGCGTGCTGCGGCTGTCGGTGCAGCCTGGATTTGTGCATTCAGCGAATTGATGTCGCTCAGTACCAGCCAGCCGAACACGAACGGCGCCACCGCGCCGGCCACCTTGTTGCAGATGCCCATGAAAGCAATGCGCTGCGCTGCGCTGTCGATCGGGCCGAGGATGCTGATGTACGGGTTCACCGCCGTCTGCAGCAGCGACACGCCGGCGCCGATCACGAACAGGCCGGTCAGCGCGGGGTAGTACACCCGCATCGTCACGCACTGCGCAAACAACATGGCGCCGACCGCCATCACGAACAGGCCCAGCGCCATGCCTTTTTTCATGCCGGTGCGCTTGAGAACGGCGGCCGCCGGCAAGGACAGGAAAAAGTAGGAGAAGTAGAACGACATCGGCACCAGGAAGGCGTTGACGTCGTTGAGGTTGAAAGCCAGCTTGACGAACGTGATCAGCGGCCCGTTGAGCCATGTAAAAAAACCGAAGACAAAAAACAGGATGCCGACGATGAGGATCGGCCCCAAATAAGTGCGGTCGGACGGCGCTGCCGCCAGCGTTGTTGCCATGTGTGTTCTCCCCCGATGATCGGCCATGCCGGCGCCGGCGACTGACCGGACAATTAGAATGTCTCCTTAATCGCCGCAAAGTGCAACGTTGTCAATTTGCGCTGCGCAAAGACCGGCCATTCGACGCTCGCAACGGCCATCCAAACGGCCAGGGCTGATCGCGATTGCGGCACCGCAGCATGGCATTTTCTCTCCCGGAAATGCCTGCTGATCAGTCTATCTGACGCCATGTATGGGCGAGCCCGAGGTTTTCTTAATACCATCCATGACAGATATGTTGCAGTGCCATATCGAACGTTAGAAAAATAGCTGAAATTCGTATTGACAACGTTGTCATTTCAAATCCAGACTCGCCCATCGATCAAGTCACGCCCAGGCAGCGGAGAGCTCGCGCCATCGATCGGGGCAAGACAGTAAGGGAGAGTGGAGTGGGGGAATTCGCCAACCAGCGTCATGCACGGGGGCCGTCGTCGACGGCAGCCTCAGCGTCGGTGTCGAACGGGTCGGCTTCGAGTGAGCCGTTCCTGGCGGCCGATGTTGGCGGTACGCATGCGCGCATTGGCCTGGTCGTCGGTAGCGCCGACGGCAAGCGTCCGGTCACGGTCTTGCACTATCACCGCTACAGCTGTGCCGACTGGCCCAGTCTCACTGCGATGCTGTACGACTTTGTCGAACAGCTGGGCAGCACACCGCACGCGGCAGCACGCAATCGCATCGATCGCTGTGCGGTGGCTTGCGCCGGCTATGTGCTGAACGATGCCATCATCAACGAGAACCTGCCCTGGCCGGTATCGATTGTCGATATCCGCAACGGCCTGGCGATCAACCGGCTGGCCGTGATCAACGATTTCGAGGCGGTTGCCTACGCCGCGCAATTCATTGATGCGAGCGAAGCGCGGCCGATCATCGAATCGACTCAGCCGCCGACGGAAGGGCCGATCCTGGTGATGGGTCCGGGCACCGGTCTGGGTTCGGCCGTCTTGCTGCCGGGTCAGCCGCGCGTGCATGTGCTGGCCACCGAAGCGGGTCAGATTTCGCTGGCACCCGGCACCGAGCGCGAGATCGAAATCCTGCGCCTGTTCAAGCGCGAACGTTCGCACGTGTCATTCGAGGACGCCTTGTCCGGTCCGGGCCTGCTCAAACTTTATCGGGCCTTGTGCGAGCTGCGGGGCAGCCCGGTCTGCCTGCTCACGCCGGCCGAGATCACCGGCGCCGCGCTGGCCGGCCACGATGCGGCGGCAGTGGAGGCGCTGGAGGTGTTCTGCGGCCTGCTCGGCAGCTTCGTCGGCGATCTGGTGCTGCTGTACGGCGCCAGCGGCGGCGTCTATCTCGCCGGCGGCATCCTGCCGCAGATCCAGCCATTCCTGCTGGCGAGCACCTTTGCCGCGCGCTATTTCGACAAGGGCGTGATGCGGGCCTATCTGCAACAGGTTTCAGTACGACTGATCGAGCACGGCCAGCTTGGTGTCATTGGTGCCGCAAGCTGGTTTCTGGACGAGCGGCAGGGAGCGTGAGATGACCACCGATCCAGCAACACGGCACCAAACCAACCATCACAACATCCACGACCGCGCCATGTCGGTCTTGATTCGAGCAACCTCTGAGGGGAGGACATCATGAATTACCGCAAGACATTGCTAGCCGCCAGCATCATCACGAGCCTGTGCGTGTCGGTTACAGCCTTTGCCCAGGACAGCACGCAGGGCACGCCGGCGCCGGCCACTCAGACTCAGTCGACGACGACAACGACGACAACGACAACCGGGCAGACGGTGCAGCAGGCCAATGCCGCCAGCACCAAGAATGCGGTCAATCTGGTCGGTGTGACCGTGACCGGCATCCGCGCCAGCTTGCAGGCGTCGCTGGAAACCAAGCGCAATGCCGACGCGATCGTCGACGCGATCACCGCGACGGACATCGGCAAGTTCCCGGCCACCAATGCGGCCGAGGCGCTGGAGCAGATTCCCGGCGTGACGCTCGACCGCAGCATCCCGGCGACCCAGCGCGTCAGCATCGACGGCATGGATCCCAGCCTCAACCTGAGCTACCTCGATGGCCATCCGGTGGCGCAAGCCTTGTGGTTGTTCGGTGACAGCCCGAACCGCGGCTTCAACTACTCGCTGTTGCCGCCGGAAATCCTTGGTTCGCTGCAGGTCTACCACAGCCCCGAGGCACGCCTTCCCGAGGGCAGCCTGGGTGGCAGCGTGTTCATGAACACGGTCAAGCCACTCGACGTCCCGGCCAATACGGTTAGCGGTTCGGTTGGCCTCAACTACAACGACATGGTCGGCGACACACGCCCGGATACCTCGGTTTTCTACAGCTGGCACAACGATGACAAGACTTTCGGTGTCGACGTCTCGTATCAGCATTACGAGCAGATCACCAGTCGCGAAGGTGAAGAGAACTACGGTTACACGAGCGTGGCCGCCGTCAACACCGCTGCACTGGCAGCCGGCAACAACGCGATCCAGAACGAGCTGAACGCAGGCACCATCAAGGGTACGGACCAGATCCCGAACCAGGTCAGTGCGGCGAACTTCCAGCAGACCGAGAAGCGCGACGACGTCAATATCAATGTGCAGTGGAAGCCGGTCGACAACTTCACCAGCACGCTCGGCCTGATGTACATGAGGGACAACCTCAATAACGTCAACCAGTCGATGTATCCGTGGGCAACGCATGCGCCGGCCGGCATCACTTCGCTGACGGAAGGTCCGAACGGGATCATCACTGGTGGCACCCAGGTCGGCACGCCGTGCCTGAACAGCACCAATTGCGTCAGCACGGCCAATACCTATACCGATAACTATGCCCGCGCTTCGACCGTCACCACCAAGGGTGCGGATTGGCAGGGTGTGTACACCGGCGAGGGCGGCTGGACGCTTGGTGGCCAGGTGGGCGTAAGCACGTCGCGCAACCCGATGGAATCCTTCATCAAGGAAATCTTCTACGGCGGCGGGTTCGACTGGTCGCTCAACAATGGCGCCCAGTTCACTGATCCACTCTCGGCCAACAATCCCAACTACTGGGCTGACAATGGTTGGGGCGGCAACGAGGAGACGATCCTGTACAAGGCCAAGGATACTTACGGCCAGCTCGACTTCACCAAGGACTTCGACGGCTTCTTCAACGAGTTGCTGGTCGGCGTGCGCTACGCCAGCCACTGGGAAAGCCAGACCGAGCAAGCGTATACGGGCCCGCAGCAGCTGACCCTCAACCAGATCGGTTACGGTGGTCTGACCGACCTTGACGGTATGTCCAGCCTCGGACTCGCCCCGAGCATGGTGACCCACGTGCAGACGGCAGGCTTCGACGCCATCAAGAATGCCATTCTGAGCACGCCGGGCTTCGGCGTCGGCAAGGACGCGAACGTCTATTGGGACAACACGTTCAACGTCCAGCAGCAGAACAGCTCGGCCTATGCGCAGATGAACTTCGGCAACGATGACCTGCATGGCAACCTGGGCGTGCGTTTCGTGCACACCGACGTTACCTCGAACGGCTACAACATCCCGGGTGATTGCGCTGCCGCCGATTCGTTTGACTGCATTTTCCCGGCGGGCTTCGGCTATGTCGGTCAGAGCAGGACATTCAACAACTGGTTGCCGGCCTTCAACATTGCCTACAACGTCACACCGGACTTCATCCTGCGCGCGGCTGCGTCGGAGACGGTGGCCTACGCTCCGTACAACCAGTACGCGCCGTACTTCGAGGCGAACGACACGGTGCTGACGGCAACCGCCGGCAACCCGGATCTGAAGCCCTACCGTTCGGCAAACTTCAATGCTTCGGCTGAGTGGTACTTCAGCGAGCAGTCCGTGTTCGCCGCGTCGGTGTTCTACAAGGACGTGCTCAACTACATCGTCAATGCGGCAACCTTGCAGGATCGCATCAACGGTTCCTGGACGATCCCGGGTTACGCGGAAAACACCGGTAACTCGCAGGTCCAGCAGGGTCTGTGCACGGCCGCGGGCGTTTGCGAGTACGACGTGACGGCACCGGTGAACGGCGGTCGCGCGAAGGTGGAAGGCGGCACCCTGAGCTATCAGCAGGCGTTCTCCGACACCGGTTTCGGTGCGAAGGCGAACTTCACCTACTCGAATGCGTCTACGGCGAACGGTGGCAAACTTCCGTACAACTCGAAGGACTCCTACAGCCTCGGGCCGTACTTCGAGCAGGGTCCGTACAGCGCCAGCCTTTCGTACAGCTACCGCAGCAGCTACCTGGCCGGCGGCTACGTGGCAGGTGCACCGGCTACGTACATCGATGGCTGGAAGGAGCTGGACGCCTCGCTGGGTTATCAGATCGACAAGAACTTCTCGTTGTCCCTCAGCGCGCTGAACCTGCTCAACTCCAAGTACTACGCGTACCTGGGTAGCAAGACCCAGTTGTCCGAAGAGTACGTGACCGGGCGTGACTACATGCTCAGCGTGCACTTCAAGTTCTGATTCACGTTTCATCATCAGGTAAACACCTTTAGGTTTTCTTCCCCATCGGACCTGGCACCCTTGCCAGGTCCCTTTTTTTTCTGGGGAACGCAGTTGCAACGCAGGCGGTTGGCTCAGCCGTCCGTCCTGAAATACTCGAACGTCGGTCACCGTGGAGACACGCATGAACTTTGCACGCCTTGTCCTTTGTCTGGTCCTGGGCGGCATCGCGCCCGTCGCGTGGGCGACGGCAGCACCGACTTCACTCATTCCATTGCCGGCGCAGCTTGATCAAGCCGACGGCAGCTTCCAGGTCGATGGAAAAACACCGATCGTGGTTGCCGACCACGATGCCTCGACGCGACATACCGCCGACTATCTGGCCGGCCTGATCGGCCACACCCGCGGACTGCACCTGCATGTGATGCAGGGCGCGGCAACGGCGAATGCGATCGTTCTACAGCGTGATCCGCACGCGCCGGTTGCCGACAGCGAGGGCTATTCGCTGGATGTCACCCCGCAAGGCATTCGTATCACCGCTCGTGATGATGCCGGCCTGTTCCATGGCGCGATCACGTTGTGGCAGTTGATTACTCCAGACGCGCAGCAAGGTGCCGTCGTGGTGCCGGCGCTGCATATCCGCGATCAGCCGCGCTTCGTCTGGCGCGGCCTGATGCTGGACTCCGTGCGGCACTTCCAGTCGGTGGCCGAAGTCGAGCAATTGCTCGATCAGATGGCCCAGCACAAGCTCAACGTATTCCACTGGCATCTCACCGATGACCAGGGCTGGCGCATCCAGATCAAGCGCTATCCCGAGCTCACACGCATCGGCGCGTGGCGCACGCCGCCCGATGCCGGACATGAAGGCGAGCCGACACGTTACGGCGGTTTCTACACGCAGGATCAGATCCGCCAGATCGTCGCCTATGCCGCCGCGCGTTACATCACGGTGGTGCCGGAGATCGACATGCCCGGCCATGCGCAGGCTGCGGTGGCCGCGTATCCGCAGATCGGCATCACCGGCAAGCGCCCGTCCGTATCGGTGGACTGGGGTGTCAATCCGTACCTGTACAACGTGGACGATGCCACGTTCGGTTTCATCGACAACGTACTCGACGAGGTGATGGCGCTGTTTCCGTCGCACTACATCCACGTCGGTGGCGACGAGGCGGTGAAGGACCAGTGGCATGCTTCAGCGGCAGCGCAGGCGAAGATGCATGCGTTGGGCCTGAAGGATGAAGACGCGTTGCAGGGCTGGTTTATCGATCGCGTCGGCAAGTATCTGGCCACGCATGGGCGAGGGTTGATCGGCTGGGACGAGATTCTCGACGGCGGTGTTCCCGCTGACGCCACCGTGATGTCATGGCGCGGCACCCAGGGCGCGCTCAAGGCGGCGCAGCAAGGGCACGATGTGGTGCTGTCGCCTGCGCCCGGCTTGTATTTCGACCAGTTGCAAAGCGACCACGCGGATGAGATCGCTGGACGTATCCCGGTGCAGGATCTGGCCAGTGTCTACACATTCGAACCGGTACCGAAAGAGCTCGACGCGACGCAAGCGAAGCACGTACTCGGCGCGCAGGCCAATGTGTGGACCGAGCACATGCCGACGATCAGCCATGTGCAGCACGCGGTGTTCCCACGACTGGATGCGCTGAGCGAAGTGGACTGGTCGGCGGCCAAATCACGTAACTGGCATGACTTCCTCGCCCGCTTGCCGGCGCAGTTCGCACGCTATCGCGCACAGGACATCAGCTATGCCGACAGCGCGTTCGAGCCGGAAATCGCCGTGGATCGCAATGCCGCACTGGCCAGCGGCGCGGCCCAGGTCAGCTTGTCCAATCAGGTCGGTGCCGGTGCTCTGCACTACACCCTCGACGGCAGCGAGCCGGATCTGCACTCGCCGCTGTACCACGCGCCGTTTGCGGCGAAGTTGCCGGTGACTGTGCGCGCGGCCACGTTCGCCGTCGATGGCAGCGTGTTGGCTTCGCCACGTCAGCGCGTACTGGACACGGCGAGCCTGCTCAGCCGCGATGGCAATGAGATGCCCAATTGCCCGGGCAGCGATTTCCGCCTGCGCGTGCAACCGATGCCCGATGCCAGCACGCTGGCACCGGTCTACAGCATCAATGTATTCGACACCTGCCAGCTGTACCCGGCCACGCGGATGGATGGTGTCCTGGCAATCCATGTCGATACCGTCCGGCTGGAGCGCAACTACGCGCTGGCGCACGATGCGAAACTGGTCGTCTCGCGGCCAAACAACACACCGTTCGGCGAGCTGGTGGTGCATCAGGACCGCTGCGATGGACCGGTGCTGGCCACATTGCCGCTACCGAACCCCGATCAAACCGGGCGCAACTTTGCGTTGGATGGTTCTCTACCTAAGCAGCACGGCGCGCACATGCTGTGCCTGATCTTCACCGCGCCGATTGACGGTCCGCTCTACGCGCTCGGTCGCGTCGCGCTGTTGCCGATGGGAGTGAAATAATGAGTGCGGCGCCGCATCTGAAATTCTGATGGCCATCGGCGTTATCGAGCTCCGCGCAAGGCCTTGATGAGCAGAGCCATCGCCAGCAGTCCCGCCAGAAAACCGATGCCGGCGCCCCACAAGGCGCCTGTCTGCCCGGACACGAGATAACCCAAGCCGCAGCCCAACGGGAACAACAGCAACAGCGGCAGGCATCCCATCAGTCGGCCTCCGGCCTCAATGCGTCGCTGCCAGTTTGTCCGGCAACGGTGGTGGATGCCGAAGCAACGCGTGTTTTGCGATCTGGATGTCAACACCGGACAACTCGATCAACGGCGCGAATTTCCCGGCGATCAGCGCGGCTACCGGCATGCCGTCGCGATAAAGCACACGCGATCCGGTGAGGGCAGGTACTTTGTCGCCCACCAGTACGGTGCCGACCAGGTTCAGCGGATCGCAGCCGCTCAGGCAAACCAGCTCGCCATCATCGGCGCGCTGACGCACGGCGCGCAACGGCGCGATCGCCTCGGGCAGCGCGAACTGCTCGCCGACCAGGCCTTCGACGAATCGACCACCGCGGATCTCACCGCGCGCTTCCAGCCGGTGATACACGCGCAGCAATTCGCGCCACGAGGGCAGCCATGGTGCTTCTCGTTCGAGCAGTTTCCAGAACACCACGCCGTATCGGCGCAGCAATGTGCGGGCGACATGTTCGAGCGCGTCGGCTTCTGCCCCCTCTCCCCTGCGGGGAGAGAGTTGGGGTGAGGGGACGGTTTTGCGGGGCAACGGCAACGAAGCACGCTGCGACAGGCCCTCTGGCGAGTTCCCGCCCCTCACCTCAATCCTCTCCCCAGGGGGGAGAGGAGCGGGGGTACGGGCCAACGACCAGCGTCCCGCATCCGCGATGTCGTTGAGAAGGTGACGTCGCAGGCGTCGGTGGCGGCCGCCGTCGCGCTTGGCCGCAGGCAACAGCAATGCGCGCAGGCCCGCAAAACTGTCGGCGCTGACGCGGCCGGCGGCGACCAGTTCGCCGAGCGCATCCTCAAGTTCGGTACGCAACAACCGGGTCGCATCGAGCAATTCATCGAAGAACAAGGCGCCGCCTTCCTGCAATGCATCGGCCACCGCCTGTGCGCGCGACGAAAGCAGGATCTCCTGTGGACTGGAGCTTCCGGCGATGGACGTCCAGACGGCCATGCTGCGTCGTGGTAACAACACGATCGGCGTGCTGCGCACCGGGCCCCCACCGCCGCCGCTTCCGGTGCGCAACCGACTCCAGCTGATCCGGCCGGCACGGCATAGCTCGTCCAGCCAGTTGATCTGATAGTCCTCGATGCGCATCGGCAGGATTTCCGCTTCCCATGCGCCTGCCGCTGCCTCGAAGCCCTCGAGCTGGGCCAGCGTGACGCTGAGTGCATCCGGCCCGCTCAGCCGGGTGGCCGACGAAACGTGTTGCCAGTCGAACAGGAAACGCATCAGCTCGCGCCGACTGACCGGTTCGATTTCGCGGCGCAGGCGACCGATCGTATAGCGATGGATGCGTGCCAGCAGATGCCGCTCGCACCACTCGGTGTCGGTGGTATCGGCGGTGAAGTGGCCCTGCATCACATAGCCTTCGGACTGCAGCCGGTTCAATGCGAGTTCGATGTCGCTGGCTTCAACCATAAGCGATTGAACCAGCGCCGCTACGGTGACCGGGCCGAGGCCGCCCAGGCGGCGGCGCACGAGCTCCAGCAAGGCGTCGTCGCGCGTCCATGCCTGGGCGGAAAATTCTGCAGGGGCAGCGATGGCAGGCTGCATCGACGCGTCGGGATGTACGGTCTGCCACAGCGGAAGGTTCTCCGCAGAGGTCCATACCTGACCTCCTCTCCCTTTTGGGGAGAGGATTGAGGTGAGGGGTGGGTGCTCGCCAAGTTGCTTATCGAAGCGCGCTTCGCTGCCGTCGCCCCGCGAGATTGTCCCCTCACCCCAACCCTCTCCCCGCAGGGGAGAGGGTGCAAGGGAGGTGGCCCGCTGCCCTCTGGCAAGCTCTTGAAGTCGCTCATTCCAGAAGTGATTGGCCAGCACTTCGTCGGCGGTGACAAAGCCCAGCAAGGTCAACGCCTCATGCATCTCGTCGGCATCACGCACCTGTGGCCACGCCTCGTCGCGCACCGCATCGATCGCGGCAGGATCGAGCCGACCGAGATCGTCGGCGCTGCTGCTTTCGTTCCAGCGGCGGCTCTGCACAGCCTGGGTGCGGCGTTCTTCCAGCGGCGCATCGTCGAGGAACGCATAGGGCGCGGCGTTCAACACTTCGGCTGCGAGTGGACTCGGCCCGGTGAGATCGCGCGCGACCACGTTGATCTCACCACCCTCCAGCCCGCGCAGGATCTGCAGCAAACCATCCACGTCCATCGCTTCGCGCAGACAGTCGTGCATGGTCTGGTTGACCAGCGGATGGTCGGGAACTTCGCGCTCGCCGACGATGTTTTCCAGACAGGCGACCTGATCGGGAAACACCGCGGCAAGCAGGTCTTCGCTCTTCATCCGCTGCAGTGGCGGCGGTACTTTCTTGCCGCCGGCAAAGCGCGGCAGCGCCAAAGCTGTCACCGCGTTCCAACGCCAGCGTGCCGGAAACAGGGGTGCGTCGAGCAGTGCCTGCACCAGTACATGCTCGGCGGTGTTCGAGTGCAGGTAACGCGCGACTTCCTCCAGCGGAAAACTGTGGCTGGTCGACAGCGACAGCACGATCGCATCCTCGGTCGCGGCAGCCTGCAGCTCAAAGTTGAACTGGCGGCAGAAGCGCTTGCGCAGCGCCAGACCCCAGGCACGATTGATACGGCTGCCCCATGGCGTGTGGATCACCAGCTGGGTTCCGCCGGATTCGTCGAAGAAGCGTTCCAGTACGAGCGTATGCTGGGTCGGAAGCACACCCAGCGCGGCCTTCGCGCGTGCCAGGTAATCGACCAGTTGCTGCGCGGCGGCTTCGCTCAGGCCGAGTTGGTCATGCAGCCACGACTGCGCGGCAGGTACGCCGCCCGCATCGAGCTGAGCAGCGATCTCGTCGCGCAGGCGCGAGACGCCGAACGACAACTCCTTGCTGCGACCGGGCGCCTCGCCCAGCCAGAACGGGATACTCGGCGGCGCGCCGTGCGCATCCTCCACGCGCAGACGATCACGCTCGACGCGTTGGATGCGATAGCTCGTATTGCCGAGCTGGAAGATGTCGCCGGCCATGCTTTCGACGGCGAAATCCTCGTTCACCGTGCCGACGATGATCGCCTGCGGTTCCAGCACCACCTTGTAGTCGGCGGTATCGGGAATGGTGCCGCCGGAGGTCAGCGCGGTGAGGCGGGCGCTGCGGCGTGCGCGCAGCTGGCGATGCACCGCATCGCGATGAATGTAGGCGGCGCGTGCGCCATGCCGCGTGGTGAAACCTTCGGCCAGCATGCGCACCACGGCGTCGAAATCCGTGCGTGCCAGGTTGCGATACGGATGGGCGCGGCTCACCAACGCGAACAGCGCATCCTCGTTCCACTCCTGACAGGCGACCTCGGCGACGATCTGCTGCGCCAGCACGTCAAGCGGCTGCGGTGGCATGATCAGCGCATCCAGTTCGCCACGACGCACACAGTCCAGCAACGCCGCGCATTCGATCAGATCGTCGCGGGTGGCCGGAAACAGTCGCGCTTTCGGGGTGCCGTCGATACTGTGACCGGAGCGGCCGGCACGTTGCAGAAACGCGGCGATCGAACGTGGCGAACCGAGCTGGCAGACGAGGTCGACATCACCGATATCGATGCCGAGCTCCAGCGACGCGGTGGCCACCAGCACCGACAACTCGCCGCGCTTGAGCCGCTGCTCGGCATCCAGTCGCAGCTCTTTCGCCAGGCTGCCGTGATGCGCCGCCACCGTCTCTTTTCCGAGTCGCTCCGACAGATGTCGCGCCGCACGTTCGGCCATCCGCCGCGTGTTGACGAAGATCAGCGTGGTGCGATGTGTCTGTACCAGCGCGGCCAATCGGTCATAGACCAATTCCCAGCAGTCGTTCGACATCACCGCTTCGAGCGGGACCGGCGGTACTTCGATGGCCAGATCGCGCGCACGGGTATGGCCAACGTCGATGATGGTGCACAGAGAAGCGGGGCTCCCTCCCCTGCAAGCAGGGGAGGGTTGGGGTGGGGTGCTCTTCACGTCAGAGTCAAGAGCCTCACCCCCTCCCAGCCTCCCCCTGCAAGCAGGGGGAGGAGCAGGAGCGGTGAACGCCTTGCTTTCCTCCGCCCCCACCAGAAACCGCGCCACTTCCTCGATCGGCTTCTGCGTCGCCGACAAACCAATCCGCAGCAAACGCCGCTGGCACAGCGACTCCAGTCGTTCCAGCGACAGCGCCAGATGCGAACCACGCTTGCTGCCGGCGATCGCGTGAATTTCATCGACGATCACCGAGCGTGTGCCGGCCAGCATCGCGCGACCGGAGTCCGAGCCGAGCAATACGTACAGCGATTCCGGCGTGGTCACCAGAATATGCGGCGGCTGCTTGCGCAGCAGCGTGCGCTCGACTTGCGGGGTGTCGCCGGTGCGCACGGCGGTGCGAATCGCCACGTCGGGCAAGCCGAGCTTCTCGAGCTCGGCGCGGATGCCTTCCAGCGGCGCTTCCAGATTGATATGGATGTCGTTCGAGAGGGCCTTCAGCGGCGACACGTAGACCACCGTGGTGGCATCGGCCAGCACGCCACCATGGGCTACGCCTTCGCAAACCAGCGCGTCGATCGCAGCCAGGAACGCCGTCAGCGTCTTGCCCGAACCGGTCGGTGCCGCCACCAGCGTGTGATTTCCGGCACGGATCGACGGCCACGCCCCCGCCTGCGCCGCGGTGGGTGCGGCGAACGCTCCACGAAACCAGGCGGCGACGGCCGGGTGAAAATCGTCCAGGGGGCTGGGGTCCATGCGCATCGGTGATTGCCTGTGCGGCGGCGAGCGGAGGGTCACGCCATCATATATGGGGCTGTCTTCGGCGCGGTCAATCCGTTACCGGGACGATCGCTGAAAATGGCACTGCAAGCGTCACGCCGCCATGTCAATATTCAGCTGCGGCCGTCGCAACTCAGGACTCCCGGCGGGGACTCCGGCGACGGCCTTCATGTGAAGGATGCCCATGCACGTTCTGGAAGTGTTTCTGCGGAGAACCGGCACATTTGCGCCGATGTGCCGCCGACTGGCGTTGATTTTGTTCATTGGGGCGTGTGGCACCAGCGCGATCCGCGCTGCCAGCGTGGATCCGGCGGTGTTGCCGAAGATCCAGGCGGCCACCTTCGAAGTGGTCGCGGCCAAACCCGTCAACGATCCACTGACTTACGAAAAGCCGCTGCCGCTGGAGCTGCTGCCGTACCAGGAACGCACTGACAAGTACTTCTCGATCGGCACGGCATTCGCGCTCGGCAACAATCGCTATGTCACGGCGGCCCATGTGCTGCAGATCGGCATCGGCAGCCTGTGGGGTCCGCCCGCACTGCGCGACGCCAGCGGCCACGTGTATGCGATCGACAAGATCGAAAAGTACTCCCTGCAACAGGATTTCGTGGTCTTCTCGCTGGCCGGGGAGCCCGCCAACGCAGCGGCGCTGGACGTCAATACAAAGCCGTCTTTGAACGAAGTGGTCTATGCCGTAGGCAATGCGCTGGGCACCGGCGTGGTGATCCGCGACGGCCTGTATACCTCCGACACGCCAGAGGATCAGGACGGCCGCTGGAAATGGATGCGCTTTTCGGCAGCCGCGTCGCCGGGTAACAGCGGCGGTCCGCTGCTGGACAAGGATGGCAAGCTGATCGGCATCGTGCTGATGAAATCGGCCAACGAAAACCTCAACTACGCGCTGCCCATAGGCGACGTGTTGAAAGCGCCGGATCATCTCGCCGTGATGGATACACGGATGCCGTACCAGCTCGATATTTTCGACTCGGTGCAGAACGGCACGTTCAAGCAGCAGTTCGCGCTGCCGATGAGCTTCGCCGACTTCAGCACCGCCTTCCGCAAGCTGTTCGATGCCTATACCGATACCCAGCTCAAGGCACTGCTGAGCAAGGAACCGGAGCAGCTGTTCCCGCACGGCGAAGGTTCCAGTCGTCTGCTGCACAGCGTGCCCTGGCACAGCAGCTTTCCGGCGCTGATCACGCGCAGCAGTAGTGGCGAATGGGGATTGTCGGCCAAACCGGGACAGAAAATTTCGCTGTCCGCGAATGGGTACGTGGTACCCGGCATCGTCGGGCACAACTTCATGTTTCATCTGCGCAAGCCGGATGACCTGTCGGCAAGCGAGCTTTACGGCAACCCGGCGGTGCTGATGCAGCAGCTGGCGAAGGTGGGTTTTCTGCAGCGCGACGTGGGCACCGAGCGGGTGAAGATCACTTCGCTGGGCAAGCCGACCAGCGACACGATCCACACCGATGCCTGGCAGCGGCACTGGCAGGTGCGCGTATGGCCGATGCCGTACATGAATGCGCGGGTGATCACGTTCTCGCTGCCGGTGCCGGATGGCTATGTGACGATGCTGCGGTTTGCCTCGCCAGGGCACGAATACGACAGCATGGCTGACTTGAATGCGATCACGGACTTCGTCAGCGTGGCTTACGACGGCACCCTGGCGCAGTGGAAGGATTACCTGAAAAACACCGCGCTGCTGCCGGGGACGTTCAAGGATCTCAAGATCGATTTCGACTACGGTCATCGTTTCGGTTACAGCTCGAAGCGGCTGGCATTCTCCTTCACGCCGGAGCTGCAGAAGATCGAGCAGAACAGCGAGCTGACGCTGGGGTTCGGCTACTTCGATGACCATGGCAAGGTGGTGTGGGACGTGGGCAACGTGCGGGTGGCGGCCAATGCCACCGATCCGGACCGGATCAGCATCCTGCGGCATGTGGCACCTTCCGCTGACCTTGATGATGAGTTCAAGAGCGAGTGGAACAAGCTCCTGCACAAGCTGCACCCGTACGATGGGGTGGCCCAGAGCGACAATGACGAGATGAGCATCTCGGCGATTGCCGATGCGTCGGCGGGCACAGCGCCTGCGGTGCTCTACAGCGCGGCCTATGTTGCCGAGGGGACGCAGCCGCAGGCCGCGATGAAAACCAAGCTCGACCTGCTCATGAAGAATCTGCACGTCGACGAGCACTGACCCTGTGCGTGCTGGCCACGGCTTGCGTGGCCAGCGCCAGGTTGACGCGCGCCCTGTGCAGCAACGGTCGATCGCGTTACGGTAACCAACTTGTGCAGCAAAGAGGGTAACGGGTGGAACAACGGGTACCAGCGGCGTCGCAGGACAGCGGCGCGGACGACAGGACAAGTTGGCTGACGATGGCCGATGGCCAGCAGCTGTTCCTGCGCGACTGGACGCAAGCGCAGCCGCGCGGCGCCGTGTTGATCGTGCATGGACTGGGCGAGCACTGCGGTCGTTATCAGCGCCTGGCGCAATGGTTCAACCAGCGCGGCTACGCCGTGCGCAGTTACGACCAGCGAGGCCACGGGCAGACAGCTGGCCAGCGCGGCGCGCTGCGGCATGCTGACGATCTGCTGGAGGATCTGGCCACGGTCTATATCGACTATGCGAACGGCTTGCCACGTGCGCCGCTGCTGCTCGGCCACAGCATGGGTGGCTTGGTGGCTGCGCGCACCGTGCTCGATGGTCGCATCACGCCGCCGGCGTTGTTGCTGTCTTCGCCCGCGCTGCGCACCTGGGAGCCGGCGTGGCTGCGCCGACTGGCCCGCAGGCTGACGGGTCTTGCGCCGAATCTGCCCCTGCGCAATGGGCTGAAGTTCGAGAAGATCTCGCACGACGCGGACGTGGTCGCTGCCTACCGCCACGATCCGCTGCGCACAGGCTGGATCACTCCGCGACTGGCGGATTTCATTTTCCAGGCCGGTCCCGCGTGCATTGCTGACGCGACCAAGCTGGCTATGCCGACCCTGCTGCTAGTGGCCGACAGCGATGAACTGGTCGACCCCTCGGGCAGCCGCGCGTTCTCGAAGAAGGCGGCGCCGACACGGCAACTGACCACACGCTATTTTTCCACGCTCTATCACGAGCTGTTCAACGAAGCCGAACCGGGACGCAGCCAGGTACTGATGCAGCTGGCCGATTGGCTTGGCAGGTATGCGGCGTGACCTACCACTGGCGATTCACGCGCGCAGGCGTAGAGATTCGGCATGCCTGTTCCCGCACCCACGAGAAGCCCTGATAGCGTGCGCGGATCCGACTACAAATCGCATTACGGCAAGCCCGTACCGCTCCGTGCGTAGTGGGCGAGCGAGATGGTATGCAACACGCAGGGAAGCTCAACCGTGACGCTCTGACCGGTGCGCTGGTACTCATCGTGGGCAGCGTCGCGCGCGAGCTTGATGGCGGCCCCGATTTGCTCCGCCTCATACAGGACATTGTCACCGCAGCACACGCCCCACAAGCCGGCGGGCTGCTCCTTGATCGAATAGACAATCGGCGAATGCATAGCCGTGGCCTCACAAAAAAGAGGGTGCCCGGTGCATCGGTTCAGCCGTTCGCGACGTGGCATTCGTCCTGACTTCCCGGGCGTGCATAGAGTGCTGGCAACGGATAGTCGACTGAAGCGGCGACTGACTCGGCATGGTGTAGGCGTTCGCCTACTTATGCTGTCCATCAGTGCCTAGGCAATCCGGGCAGGTTCCCTCAGATCTCCTGCAGATCATGTCCCACGATCAGCCGTCCCTTGAAGTGGGGCGCCACGGCATCGCGCCATACCTCGTCCGGAATCGGCGGATAGCCGCCGGGCACGAAGTGCGTGAGCACCAGCGTCTTCACCCCGGCTTCGGTGGCGACGCGGCCGACCTGCTCGGTGGTGGTGTGGCTGGCGAGCAGGTGCTCGCGCAGGCGCTTGGCGTTCGGCTCGCTGGCGATCAGCTTGTCCAGCGCAGGCAGGTACATCACTTCATGCACCAGCATGTCGGCACCGTGCGCCAGCGCCACCAGGTTTTCGGAGGGGCGCGTGTCGCCGGAGAACACGATCGAGCGGTCGGGACAGTCGAAGCGATAGGCGAAAGCAGGCGTCACCGGTGGATGCTGCACCAGCGCGGCGGTAACCTTCACTCGTTCATCCTGCATCACGAGGCCGGGACCGCTGATTTCGTGCGGCACGATGAGCGGCGCCAGTGGTGGCCGGCCTTCGTCGGCAATCCGCGTGCGAATGTCGTAGTCGTTCAGTTCAAGGAACAGCCGTGTCATCTCTTTCAGCGGGGGCGGTCCCCACGTGTCGACCCGGGTATGCAGAGGTCCTGACCAGGACAGCAGCAACAGGTTGCCGTAGTCCGCGTTGTGGTCGGAATGCTGGTGCGTGATGAAGACGTCGCGGATCGCACCGAGATCAAGCCCGGCCTCGACCATCTGCCGAGCCACCCCGTCGCCGCAGTCGATCACGTAGATCACGCCATCGACCACGATGGCATTCGCCGGCGCGGAGCGATTCGCCTTGGGCGTGGGTCCACCCGCCGTGCCGAGCAAGATCAGCCGTGAGCGCGCTGTCCGTGTGGAGGCTTGTGCGCGCAACGGGAACGGGCAGGCCAGCGTTGCCAGAAGTGTGCCCATCGCCTGCAGCAGCCGACGGCGCGCTGGATCCATCGTGCGGTCGTTTCCGGCAGGAATGCGCATGCGTCGCCCTCGAAGTTACGAGGGCGACTATGTCGTGATCGTTGTGGCGAGTAAAGCGGCGATAAACCGCTCGTACGGTTTGCCCGCGGCCTCGATGAGCGTCTTGGTTGGACGCCATCGATCCGGCCCACAAAGACTACGTGTGGACCGTTCCGTATGTACCGTTCGCCCCCGGATCGAGTCCGGGGCAGGCTCTGAGCGTAGCGCAGCGGAGTCGAAGGGCCTTCGGAAAACTTTTCGTAGGCCGGATCAACAACGCTGAATTGAGCATCCTGCCGCGCCGAGCTCCCAGCACGCTCGCCTGCAGCAGAAAGTTGCTACACCGGCCGCGTGGCCTCCACCGGCGACAGACGCGAGGCTCGCAGCGCAGGCGTCAGTACGGCCGCCTGGCCAAGCAGAAGCAACAGCACGACCCCGACGATCACGTAAATGAATGACAGCCGCGCCATCTCGAATTGAGAGACCAGCAGCATGTTCATGCCGATGGCCAGCAGCGTGCCGACGAACACTCCGCCCAGGCTGATCAGCAGATTCTCGGTGAGGAAATAGTTGAGAATGTCAGTCCGGGAGGCGCCGAGTGCCCGACGAATACCGATCTGCCGACGCCGCTGGCTCACCCAGAAGCTGGTCAGTCCAACGATTCCTGCGGCCGTGACCGCGAGCAGCAGCACACAGATCACTCCCATCAGGACAGCCACGCCGCTGTCGGTCTTGTAAGCGGCGGCGCGTATCTGCGCGAACGTCTGTACCCCGGTCTTCGCGTCGATCGAACGCATGCGGTTCGCCGCAAATAGCGCCGCGGGTGCGGCGCGGGCTACGTCGTCCAGCTGGCCCGGCCGTGCACGAATGACGTAGATCGAAATGCCGTACAGCAGGCGGTATGGCACCAGCGTGGAGCGCTCGACCCAGCCGTTGGCAAAACTGCCGGAGAACGTCTGCAGTCGCTCGACAATGCCAATGATGGTGCTTGGCGCGGCGTTGCCGATGCAGATGCGTTTGCCCACAGCCTGGCCATCCGGGAACAGTTTTTCCGCGAGTGCCTGGGTGATGATGATCACCGGCGGTGCCAGCGTGGCGCGTGCGTCAAGGTCGGTGATTTCGTACTGACGGAAGTTGCGTCCAGCGACGAGTTTCAAACCCATCGTGGACAGCGCATTCTGATCGGCAAAATAAATCGCCGAGGGTGTCGTTGGCGTCTTCTGATCCATCGTATAGCGCACGCCCATCGACCAGCCGCTGGTGCTGCTGAGCGGATAGGAATTGCTGGAAAACGCGTCGACCACGCCGGGAACGTGGCGCAAGGTATCCAGATCGGCGGCCAGCAATGCAGGAATCTGTTGCGCTGTCGGCTTGCCGGCCCATTGATTCTGGATCACCAGCAGGCTGCTCTCCTCCACGCCACTTGGACGTAAGAGTCGAGTCACGCGTTGCTGCACGATGAACAGCGCGTTGCAGACAACCGCCAGCGTCAGCGCAATCTGCAAAGCGATCAACGTCGTGCCAGCCTTGTGCCAGCGCAGTGAGGCAAGGATGGGTTTGATCTGCATCAGGGTTGCCTCAATTGCACTTCAGCTGCCACGCCGGCTGTACGTGCGCAGCCCGCCAGGCGGGATAGAAAGCCGCGGCCACCGTCGTTGCGACGGCCAGCAACAACGTCAGCCCGACGAGGCTCGGATTGACCGAGGCCAGACGGGCTATGTCCGGTGCAAACACCAGGCCGACGCAGATCACGCCCAGCGCCGTAAGCGCCAGGCCCAGCACGCCCCCGGCGATGCCAACCATGGCGGCCTCAACGAGGAACTGCCGGTAGATCTCGCCACGCGATGCGCCCAACGCGCGGCGCACGCCGATCTCGCCCGCGCGCCGCATAATCTTGGCCAGCAGCAAACCGATGGTGTTGACCAGACACACCATCAGGAAACTTATCGCCACCAACAAGGAGACCTTGGTCTCCGGCGGCACCACGTGTTCGTGATCGAGCCATTGCGCCATATCGTGCAGCCGCACGTTTGCGGGCCAGTTGAAGCGGCCGCTGCGTTGCTGCTCGTTCGCATAACCAGTAAGGAATTGACGATAGCGCTGCGCGGCGGCCGCATCCGGCAGCTCGGCCCAGAACGACACCCACACGCACGGCGACTGCAACCAGCCAACCCAGCCCGGTGGCGGCGGTCCGGGACAGTTGTTGCCGCCGATGGTGTCGGTCTGCAGATCCACCGCGCGCGTGAACGGCAGAAAGAATTGCGGGGCTTCGGCAAAGCCATTGCCATTGTTGACGTCATAGAAGCGTGGCTGCGGATTCCAGTTTCCAAGGACACCGAACACGCGGTAGTCGTGACCATCCAGGTTGAGCATTCGGCCAACACTGTTGCCACCGCCAAACAGTTTTTGATTGAGCTGGCTGCTAATGACGATCACATTGGCGCGCTGCGCGTCCTCGGCGTCGCCCCAGCCGCCACCGTAGCGGAACGACACTTTGAACATCGGGAAGAAATCAGCATAGGCCGCGTAACCGCTCACGCCGAATGGTAGTCGCGTAACGTCGCTCGGCACCATCGTGTAACCCACCGGATAGATGGCCGTCTGTCGGGTTGCCTGGTGTGCGTGCATCAGCGCCATCGCGTCCGTATAGGTCAGTGCATCGGGAAGATCACGCTTGGCTTTGCCGCTCTGGGGACCGAGATTGTCGATCTGCGGCGTGAACAGCTGCGCCGATTTCTCCGGCAACGGATTGCCCGACACCGCGCGGAATACCGCATAGGTGGTCATCGACGCAGCGACACCGAAACCGATGGCAAGCACCATCAACGCCGTCAGCCCGGGGCTGCGCCTGAGGCTGCGAAATGCCAGTTCAACGTAGTAGGTGAGCATGAGCATGAGTGCCTCGGCATCGACTTATGGGTGCTGGCTCGATCAGCTCTTTCCCGCTTCGGTATGTTGCGAATACAGCGCATGCCAGCGTCCATTCTCGTAGATAAAAATATCGGCTGACTTGATGCTGGTTTGCGCGCCCCGCGTCGGGTCGTAGTAAGTCACCACGGCGGTGTTGTCATGAATGGCGACCGTCGTGCTGTACGGATGCTCTTTCCTATAGGCAGCAAGCTTGCTGTTCGCCGTGGTGAGATCCGTGCCGCTGCGCTTCGCCGCGCCCGCAACAATCTGTGCCTTCGAATGCGCGGTGCCGTCATCGTTCACCGATTCATATTGCGCAAGCAGCATCTGGTCGAGATAGCTGGTGTCCCCGGTCATCTCCGCAAGACTCCAGTGCTCGTCCGTGGCGATCACGCCTGCCTCGGTTCGCCGGGTCTCGGCGGCGGACATCGAATCCTGGGCCTTCACTGGGCCGACTAGCAAGCAGAACACCACCCAACTTACGCGGGCAACATGGGTATGGGGAAAGCGACGATCGCAATGGGTCATGACGGATTCCTATCGGGTCACGGTGAGATACCGTGAAGTGAGAGTGGAGTGCATCCGCAGGGGCGGCATTCACTTTGTGATGAACGTCGCGGGTCAGGGATGAGCGGTCGAATTCCAGGGACCAGCGGCGGCAGCCGCCGTCGTCATCCCGCATAGACACCGTGGCGCGCGATCAATGACGGCGACTCGCTTGCCGCTTGCACTTCCCAAGCGATGGAGCAGTGCGCACACTGCGTATCCATGAAGCACGTCGTTTCATGCAGCCATCGTCGTGAAGAGATTTGGCGAGATCATCGGGCTGCGGCGGAAATATTCCCGCTGTCATTCGTGCCGGACCTGACGTGGCGTGAAAGAAAGCGAGAAGGGCATGACTGAAAATTCTGTGCGATCACGACTGAAAACACTGAGCCTCGCGTTCGCTTTCTGGACGCTGCTCGCGGTCTCTTACGCGGTCAGTGCGGTGATCAGTGCCACCACGGAAGGCCATCCGGCCTCGTGGTTCCGCTCGCTGTCGTGGTACCTGCTGGATTTCTACTTGTGGATGGCGCTGACGCCGCTGGTCAGCTGGCTCGGTCGACTCGGCGCGCATGGATGGCGTCGCTTCTGGATGCTGCACGTGCCTTGCGGCATCGCGATCGCTGGTGTGCAGAGCGCCGCCATGCTGTCGCTGTATTGGTGGTGGCTCGGACCGAGTCCGCGTAGCAACATCACCACCTTCGCCGGATTTCTAAATGACGAGGCGGTGTTCCAGTTCCATCTCGGCCTGCTCATCTACTGGTTGCTGCTGGTGGTGCTGCGAGGCATGGTGTCGCAGCGCTCGCTGAAGGATGAGCGGCTGCGCAACTCGCAGCTCGAGGCCCAGCTGGCACAGTCGCAGCTGCAGGCATTGCGCATGCAGTTGCAGCCACACTTCCTGTTCAACACGCTCAATGCGATCTCGGCACTGGCGTTGGCCGACCCGCCGCAGGCACGTCTGATGATCGCGCGCCTGAGCGACTTCCTGCGACTCACGCTCGAAGAGCGCCACGCACAACAGGTGCCGCTATCGCGTGAAATGCAGTTCCTCGAATGCTACCTGGGCATCCAGCAAGTGCGCTTTCAGGATCGGCTGGTGACGCACATGGACGTGGCGGGCGACACCGTCAATGCATCGGTACCCAGCCTGATCCTGCAGCCGCTGGTCGAGAATGCGTTGCGCCATGGACTGCTGGCCAAGACCGGTCGCGGCAACCTGTATATATCGACACGACGTGACGGCGGCCAACTGCGTCTTCGTGTGGACGATGATGGCCTCGGCTTGCCAAAAACCGGGCATCAGGAAGGTATCGGCCTGAGCAACACCCGAGCACGGCTGCAGGCTTTGTTCGGTGAAACCGCGACGATGGATCTGACCGGCATGATCAACGGCGGTACACGTGTCGAGTTGCGCTTCCCCTTCGTGGAAGGTGTCGCGTGATCGCGCCACGCATCCGTACGCTGCTGGTCGATGACGAAGTCCTGGCGCGGCTGGCGGTGCGACAGGCGCTGGCATCGCATGCCGACATCGAGGTCGTCGGTGAATGCGGCAACGCCGCCGAAGCGCTGCAGGCGATCGAGGCGCTCGAGCCCGACCTGCTCTTCCTCGATATTCAGATGCCGGGCGACGATGGTTTCCGCTTGCTGCGCAGTCTGCCATCCGCACCGTTGCCGCTGGTCGTGTTTGCCACGGCATTCGCCGAACATGCGCTCGAGGCGTTCGATGCCAACGCCATCGACTATGTGCTGAAGCCAATTGATCAGGCGCGCTTCGATCAGGCCATGCTCCGCGTGAAAAAACACTGGCATGGGCTTCATGTCCAGCGCCCTGATGCCGGAGCATCCCCTCTTGCCGGCAACAACAAGGATTACGTGCGACGCATCAGCGTGCACGCGGGCGAACATAGTCGGGTCATTCCGGTAGCAGAGATCGACTGGATCCGCGCCGACGGCAACTATGTGCACATCCATGTCGGCGGGACGCGTTTTCTGCATCGCGAAACGCTACGCCACCTGCAGGAGTCGCTCGACCCGAACCATTTCCTGCGCATCCATCGCGGCATCCTGGTGAACGTCGATCGCGTCCGCGAAGTCCACGCGCTGTTCCAGGGTCATGCCGAAGTCGTGTTGCACGATGGCACCCGGCTCGACCTCAGCCGGCGCTTTCGCGCCAGCGCGCGCGCCATCCTCGGGCTGCGTTGACGCTCATCCGGCGCTGCTCGGAGTAGTAAACCGGACAAAGGGGAGCGGCTATTTGGATGTCGGATGTCCGGAAGATCAACGGATGCCCTGGGTCGATTTATTCACAGGCGCTCAACCGGCATCACCCGACGGCGAGTGCGTTCACGCAGCGAGCATTCACGCAGCTTGTCCGCCAAGGCTTCCAGATCCGGTATGCCGTAAAGATAGACCGATGTCATGCCCTGATCGGATGAGTGCAGATGGACCATGCACTGGCCAAGCATCCGCATGCCCAGAGGCTTCAACAGATCGAAGTGATCCACCCGGAACAACTCAAGGTTGTCCTGCACCTTGGACAGGATGCCGCGCTCGACCCGCACTCGCTGCGTTGTCACCGTGAACCTGGTGGAGAGACTGCGTAGCCAGTAAACCAGCAAGCCGATCCCAAGCGTGATCACCACGATGACATACTGACCAAAGGAGTAGATCACCTTCGGGTGACCTGAAAACAGCGTCTGCTCCGTCGTCGCCTCTCTGGTAGCCACATAGGCATCCAGATCCGTTCCACAGAAACGACATTTGTGCGCGGCGGCCTGGATTGGCTCGGCACATGCCGGACACGCCTTCATTCCATCTTCCATCGCAGTATCCCTCTTGGACTATGGACAAGAGTACCTAATCCACCATGTCACCGGCTGTTCGCTGCTTATGATCTTGGTGGGGGCGTCCGAAATGTCGGCTTTCAGCGGCGGTCTCAAACGATCAATGCAACACTCCTGCTGCCTACGCAGTCTTTAGTCTTTAGTGCGCGGCATTTTCCGGCTGAAGCCACCAGGCTTGGTGGGCCTAGTGTTGAAGCAAGGCCGGGCAGCAATGCCAGGCCTTTTTCTTGCTGCGGACTGGATTGACTTCGCATAAGTGAGTGCGGAGCTAAATTCGGGGTCAATCGTGTCGCGCAGACAGCGGCTCTGGCTACCGTCCCGCTCGCGGTCCAAGACCAGTTCATGATCAAGCGTCTGGTATCGCAGGCCGGCATCATGCCCGATACTGTGCGGGCGAACTTCCAACCGCGCTGCAACTGATGCCTGAGCCATGGGCTGCCGCACTTTTGCTGTTAAACCACTGACATCTCAGGCCTGCATGGCAGCAATCACGCAACAAGCATTAAGCAAAGCTCATCCGCTCACGTTGATCATCTTGTTCCATGTGGTGTTTGGTAGCATCGAGTTATTGATCGAGCTGCTTTCACCGCCGTGCATTCAGATAGCAGCCCTGGCCACGACCAGCTCCGTTGCAGGCGAGCGTGTCTGATGGCTGCGACGGCGAGTTTCCTCTGTAGAAAGTCCCGCTTCGATGACGCTGTAGCGTTGTTGCGTCAGCCCCTGGCACTGGCTTTCTTCGCTGCGGTGATTGCTTTCGCAACATTCCTGACCGAACGCCACTGGGGTTTTGGCCTGGCCGATGAAAGCTATCTTTGGTACGGCGCACAGCGCCTGCTTCATGGTGAAGTGCCTGTACGCGACTTCATGTCCTATGACCTTGGTCGTTACGCATTGGCCGCGGCCTGGATGTGGCTGGAAGGCGACAATGGCATCCTGGCGCTGCGCGATCTATTGGGTCTGCTGACTGTCGTGGGCGTCGTACTTGCCTCCATGCTGGCTGTGCATGCGCGGCGACTCGATGGTGAAAGTGCCTGGCAGATTGTCCCGGTGGCGTTGTTGTTCGCGCTGTGGATGGCTCCGCGCTACAAAGTATTCGACCTGACAGCGTCGATCGTACTGGTTGCCGGCATCAGCTGGATGTTGGCGCGACCGAATGGCGCGCGATTCTTCGGACTCGGTCTGCTGATTGGATTGCTTGCCGTGCTGGGACGCAATCATGGTGTCTATGCAGTCATTGCGACGGGCCTTGCATGCGCGTGGGCCATGCGTGAGGGTGCATTGTCCCGCTGGTGGTATGCATTGGGTTCGCTCCTCGCGGGACTTGCTCTGGGCTACGCTCCGGTCTGGCTCAGCATGCTGTTTATTCAGGGCTTCGCTGCAGCCATGTGGCAGAGCGTGCTGCTCATGTTCTATCAGGGTGCGACAAACCTGACGCTACCCGTGCCATGGCCGTGGAAAAGCTTGTTGGTCAGTCACCCGGATGGCGGAACCTTGATTGCAGGATGCTTTTTCGTAGGCCTGCTGGTGTTCGACGTGGCTGGGATGCTGCTGCTCGGGTTGCGAAAGCGTAGCGCGTGGATGTCACCAGTCTTCATTGCGGCAGTTTGTACATCCATCCCGTATACGCACTATGCCTTTTCACGCGCGAACATCAGTCACCTAAGTCATGGCGTGATGCCGATGCTGATTGGTCTGTTGGCTGCGTGTAACGGCATTCAATCGCCAACGGTTCGCCGCTACATTCTGCCCGCACTGCTGCTGGCGTTTTCCATGCCGACCGCGCTGCGCCTGCACCCACGTTACGATGCCCTGCAATACGGTGATCACTGGCGCCGCGTCAGCATTGGTGCCGATGCGCTGATGCTGTCCCCACAGGAGGCATCCAGCGTTGATCTGATAGAGCACCTGCGCGCCACCAACCACGCCCAGGGGCCGGTCTTTTTCGCTCCGCTTTGGCCCGGAGCTTATTCGCTCTATGAACAGCGCTCCCCGGTATGGGAAATACTGCCTTTGGTCATGCGACCCGCCGCCCTTCAGGAAGAAGAAATTGCGCGGCTACGCGCGGCACGGATCAGCATGGCCGTTATTCTCGATACGTCGATCGACGATCGCGATGTATTGCGGTATCGGAATAATCATTCATTGATATTCGACTATTTAAGTCGTTGCCTTACCCTCCGACCGCCGTCACTGGACGCGCCGCTGGTGCTGGTGTTCGATGGGCCGCTCCATTGCAACTGACGTTCGCAGCCTATAGACGAGGCTTCCTCCCTCGCGCTTTACCGAGCGTGAAATCGCCGGATTTTGGACTTTGAGGCGGGGATGGCACGTCAGCGGCGCCCTTTTCCGATCTTGAATTGGGTTAGGTCAAATTTTGCCAAGTCATCGATCTGGGGACGCGCAAACTTTCTTCGATGAAATGAGCGTCGTGCGCGTTAAACCATAGTTTGGCCACCATAGCAAAGTATAGTTTGGCCGCTGGTGAGCGTGTGGCTACGGGTCACCCGACGGAGCCAGATCCGCGGCTCGAAGCAATCAGATCACGAGTCCTATGACTTCTATTTGATGCTGTCGGGTAGAAATGATTGCCCCTGTCGCTGATGCGTGGATCGACCGGATAGGATCGCGGGCGGTGAGTTCACCAATTTTCGCTCCGGCTTGTGTGAACCATTGCACGTGCTTTCCAGTGAGTAAACCGAAGCCTGATGGCGAAACGAGTATCACCGTGCCTTGATGAGGTTTGAACCGTGACACAGGCTCCCTACGCGTTGAACCTATTCGCCACAGGCAACGATCAATGCCACGGCACGCTCGATGTCGTTGTGCGTCGTGGGAGTGCTAACGGACAAACGCAGCGCGCCCACGGTGGCGGCAGGTCCCACGCAGCTCCGAAACGCTTCGATGCTGAAGCTGCCTTCGAGTTTGTCGAAGCAGCGTTCCACTCCTAGAGCATCGAATCCGAAGGCCTTTTCGGCCGCCCCGGGATTGCAGAAGCAACCACCTCGAATGGCGACGCCATGCTCGCGCGCCAGCCACTCGACACGCTCGTAGGGCAGCACGCAACCGTCGTTCCGCAGCACGTTGAAGGCGACGATACCGCCCCGCTGCTCCATATCCCGAGGGCCATACAGACGCACCAATGGCGCTCCATTACGGTGTCGTAGTGTCGCTGCCAGTGTCAGGAAATGCTGCGTATGGGACTGGATATGGGCACGCAGGCCAGTGCGCGGCATGCGGGCGAGAAAGGCGAATCCGGACTCGATGGCGGCGAGGTCGAGAAAGTTGGGGGTTCCGTCCTCGAATGCCTCATGGCCCGTCTTGAGGCAATGCCGCCCGTGCGCGACAGACACGAACTCCACGGTTCCGCCCGAAAACCACGGCCTCCGAAGGCGGGCCAAGGCCGATTTTTTCGCTATCAATGCCCCGACACCGGTGGGCAGGCCGAATAGCTTGTAGAACGAACACGCGACGAAGTCTGCGGAATGCTCCCTCAGGCTGAGCCCGCCGCATGGGCCGGCCGCTGCCGCATCGACCAGAACATCGCATCCGAGAGCCCGGGCCTCTTCGATGAGTGACAGGTCGTGAAGCACTCCGGAAAAGTTGGACTGCTGCGGGAATGCGAACAAGCCCTCGCCCTGTCGCTCGACGCTTGCCCGCAGGCTCGCGGATCCGCGATCGAGCCGGAGTTCCGTATCCAGCGGCAGCACGCTGACGGGCGCCTGCGCGCGCCTGGCAAACTCTCCAATGCCGTTGACAGAATTGTGGTTGTCGGCCGAGAGAATGAGTCCGCGGCGTAACGAAAATCGGTAGCTCTCGGCGACGAGCTTGATGGCTGCCGTCGCGTTGGCGGTGAAACAGACATCGTGGATGTCCGGATCGGCATCGAAGAAGGCGAGCGTCGCGGCACGGGCGGCCGCCTGCGCTGCGGCGCTATGGCGGGACGCCAGATGCTCCGAGTGGGGATTGCCGAAAATTCCGTGCGCCAGCCGGTCACCATGGGCTCGTGCCTGCGAGGCGCCATACAGCGCGCTCGCCGCGTAATCGAGATAGGCGATGCCGGCGGTATCGAGACGTGCGAATTCGCTGGCGCGAAGAGCGGCGAAGTCGATTGCATCGGTGGGTTGCATGGCACGCGCTAGCATCCGCGCCTCCGCGAGCCGGGCCCAGTCTGCGCCGCGCCCACAACTTCGCCTTCCTGCGCTCCCCCAATCCGGGGGGAGCCGCCAAAGTAGTGGCTCAATTCCGCGATCCGTGCACGTTCCGCCGGAGAACCGTTCACTGGCAACAGCGGACTCAGAACCTCCTCGCGCCAGTCGGCAAGGCCACCTGGCACGAACACCGCCTGGGTCACACCGAGCGAGCGCAGCATGACCCAGGCCTGGCCGGCATGCGCTCCTTCCTGCGAGTAAAGGACGATGGTCTGGTCGGGGGCAAAGTGCGACCTCACCAACTGGTCGATCGGCAAGTTTTCCGCCGTCGGGATCGCGTCGTCGTGGAACTCGGCAGGCGAGCGCACGTCGATGACGCGAAGTCCCGGTCGGCGATCGCGTATCCACTCGGCAAGCTGGCGCGCGCTGACATGGTCGGAGCCCGCGTCGATCGCACGGGCGATCGAATCCAGATCAAGCCCTCGCTGCTGCGTGCGCGAGGGGCTGCCTGCGAAAGGCGCCACCAGGCCCAATGCAAGCGCGCCGATGCCCAACCCTCGCACAAGTCTCATCGTGCTGCCTCCCGCTTTGCGATCCACGCCAACATCGAAACGGCGACTACCGTGACCAGCGCGACCACGACCCCGTAAGGCAGGCCCGTGAGGCGTTGGAGTGTCAGCGCGCCATGTGGCGTGGAGCGGTAGAAAGGTTCGATCGCGGGGAAGGCCACGCCGACAAGCAGCACGCCAGCGAACAGCCCGAGCATCGTCGCGGCGCCTTCGATGCGGCCGCTGGCCAGCGCCACGCAGGACGTGCCTGGACACAGGCCGCTCAGTACGAAGCCAAGTCCGAAGACCAGACCCCCGACGAGTTGCGGTAGCAGATACGTTTCGGGCACGTAGAGCGCACCCGGATCAAGCATGCCCAATCGCCCGCCCCAGAAGACACCGAGCATCGCGGTCAGCATCGCGCTCAGCATCACTTTGAGGACGGTGAAATCTCGCAGGTAGAACTGGCCGGCAAGCTTCGGCGGATCGCCCAAGCCGGCGCGTTCGAGCGCCCAGCCGAACGCCACGCCGATGCCTCCCGCGATCAGCAGATCATTCATGGCCAGAGCCTGCGCACGAGCGGCGCGACGAGGAAGCCGGCGAGGAACAGTGCCACCATGAAGATCCAGGCGCCGACGCTCAGCAGTGCACCGCCACTCAATGCGAGGCCGCTGGTGCAGCCTCGCGCCAGTGCTGCCCCGACGCCCATCAACATGCCGCCGCCGACGCCAGCGAACAGCCTGCCGCCGGACGGACGGACGGCGCGGACGAACGTCAGTCGCGTTCGTCCTGCCAGAGCAGCCGATGCGGCGGCGCCGACCAGTACGCCCATGATTTCGACGACTAGCCACGCAGTCCACGGCGAACCGTCCTGGAGATAGCTCCGGAAGTAGGCGCTGTGCACGGCCGTTTCAGGCGAGACTGCGACGACGACACCACTTGCCACGCTCGCGAAAGCGCCGGACGCTCCCAGCCCCTGTCCAGTCAGTGCGAAGCAGGCAAGCAGCACCAAGCCCAGGCACACGCCGGTCGCATGGGGTTCGGCATACTGACGGAGCGGGCGCATGGTCAGAGCTCGACCGGCAGGTTGCGCATCGTCCAGTCTTCGAATGAGCCGTCGTACAGCACGGCATCGATCCCCACGGCACGCGCCGCGAACAGCACGGCCGTTGCCTGCTGGCCGATGTGGCAATAGGCGATCACCCGATCGCCCGGCTTGACGCCTGCGTTGCGGAACAAGGCCAGCAGTTCGGCCGGGTTCTTCAGGGTCAGATCGTCGTTGGTGATGCCGGTAAAGGGCAAGTTGTGCGCACCGGGAATATGACCGCGGCGGGGGTGGCCATCCGCGCCGCTCTCTTCGAGGCCGTCGTAGTACATCGCGGCACGCGCGTCGATGAGCACGTAACCCGGTTGCCGGGCGTGCGCGCGCACGAACGCGACATCGACGATGGTTGGCTGAAAGTTGAAGGACGCCAGAGTTCCGGGTGGAGTGACTACGGTAGGTTGGTCGGTCAGGGCACGGCCCTCGCGGCGCCACTTCGGCATGCCGCCGTCGAGCAGGTCGGCATGCGCTCCCAGCCCGGCCGATTGCAGCGTGAACAATATCCGCGTCGCCACCGAGACTTGATCGTTTCCGAAGTACACCACGACGCGGGAGCCGTCGGAGATGCCGAGGCCTTGCAGTCGCTGGCGCAATTCCGGAGCCGTCGGCATTTCCAGCGAAAGTTCGCCCGACGTGGCGGCGACGTCGGCAAGACGGACCAGGCGCGCGCCGGGAATGTGCGCGGACTTGTACTGCGACTCTTCGCCGACCTGCAGCAGCACGAGGTTCGGGTCGTGCAGGTGACTTTCCAGCCACGCTGTGGATACCCATGGCTCGGCTTGCGCTGTGGCCTGCGCGTGCGCATGGTACGGCAGGATCGCGGATCCGCCGAGGATCGCAAACGCAACGGCCGCCTTCGCCAGAATCTTGATCTGCATGGTTTCTCCCGATGTCGTGTGTGCGACACATATAGGGCACGCAGGAGTGCGGCGGGATGGGCATGCGACGGAACCGGGCGGCGATGCGATGAAACGGTCCAGGCGCGGATGGTTCGTGTGCGCGATTGCGCGTGCTTTGCTAACGTGTCACGCATGGATTTGCCCAACGACGACTTGCATGCCCGACTGCCGCGAAGCGTGTTGTCGGATCTCGGCGGCTGGACGCTCTACCAGAACTTCCGCGCCTTCACCTGGCCCTGGTTGCTGCGCCGGGGAATCGTGTTGTGGCCGCTGGCGGTCCTCGCCGGTTGCACGTATGCCACCTGGCATGCGTCGGGCATGGATGCATGGGGTGACTGGCCGGGGCTCGCCCTCCGGGCTTGCATCGCGTCGCTGATCGCGGTTTCGGCCGGCCCCTTGCTCGCCACATTGATTCGGCATTGGCGGCTGCCGCTCGTCGTGGAACGCGCGCTGGTGCTGCTGGCGATCCTGTTCGGGCTCTGGATCGGGGTCATCGCCCTGGACTGGGCGGGCACCTATCACGCCCATCTCATGCAGGCCTATGCCGGGCGCCCCATGGGACCCAACCTGCTCGGCCAAGCCGTTTCAAACTTTCTCGCTGCTACCATCAACGCGTCCGTCTTTGTACTGATCGTCGCGGGTGGAGGTTTCTCAGCCCTCTATTATCTCGGCGAACAGCGACGCTTTGCCCAGTACGCAGCCACTCTCCAGATCGAAAACCTGCGCGCGGAACGGAATGCTGCCGACATGCGATTGGCTGTCCTCCAGGCCCAGATCGAACCGCATTTCCTCTTCAATACACTGGCTTCCGTGCGATCGCTGATCACCAGCGAACCCGAGCGCGCGGCGAGAACCATCGAGGCACTGGCGGCGTATCTGCGCGTCGCGTTGCCGCGCATCCGCACCACAGGCATCGAGGAAGCCACACTCGGTCGCCAGATCGATCTGTGCCTGGGCTATCTTGAGATCATGAATGTCCGTACGGCCGGCCGCATCGAGGTTCGCGTCGATGCGAGCGACGAGGTCCGGGCTCTGCCGTTCCCCCCGTTGATCCTGTTGACGCTGGTGGAGAACGCGATGACTCACGGTATCGAGCCGAAGCCCGGCCCCGGCATGATCGCGATCATCGCCGGTACCGCGGATGGATTCCTGAGCGTGAGCGTCGAGGACGATGGCCGGGGGCTGCAGCCCGGCACCACGCCCGGCCTGGGTCTGGCGAATGTTCGCGCCCAGCTCCACGATCGTTTCGGAACATGCGCGCGCTTTGACATCGCATCACGTACCGGGGGCGGGGTGAGCGCGCGCATCCACATTCCGCTCGCATTCCCATGACCGCACCCATCACGGCCCTTATCGCCGAAGACGAGGAACCGCAGCGAACGGAGCTGCGCGGCATGCTGGCAACCTTGTGGCCGGAACTGATCGTCGTCGCGGAATGCGAGGATGGCATCAGCGCGCTCGATGCATGGACATCGAAGAAACCGGACGTGGCCTTCCTCGACATCCGCATGCCGGGACTTGGTGGCCTCGAGGTGGCGCGGCAGGCCGGAAGCCCAGCCCAGGTCGTCTTCATCACCGCTCATGACGAATTCGCGGTGAAGGCCTTCGACGCTGGCGCCATCGACTACCTGCTGAAACCGATCCGCACCGATCGCCTCACCGAGACGGTGACACGTCTGCGCAGCCGCCAGTCCGCTGCGCAAGTCGATCTGACGGCATTGATCGACAGCCTCGCCGGCCGGTTGACGCGAGCGGAGACGATCACCTGGATCACCGCCAGCATCGGCGATACCGTCCGGATGATCCCCATCGAAGACGTCGTTCTTTTCCAGTCCGAGGAAAAGTACACCCGCGTAGCCACCGCCTCCGATTCCGCATTCATCCGGACACCGCTGAAAGATTTGATGCTCAAGCTCGATCCGGAAGTCTTCTGGAGGGTTCACCGCAATGCCATCGTTCGCGTGTCGGCGATCCGGCAGGTCAAGCCGGACGGGGATGGTCGCTTGCTGGTCTGGCTCCATGGCATTACCGAGCCGCTTCGCGTGAGCGATGCGTTCCGCCATCGTTTCCGCGCCATGTGATGTGGCGTCCAGGACTGTGATCGGCCAACAGCAGCCGATCGCGTGCTACTAATGCATGCCGCAAAGCGGCCATTCCCGTGAGATTCAACGCCTGAATTTAGCCTCGCCGCGAAGCCGCGTCGGCTTGGTTAGAGCGTGCGCTCTTTTAAGCGGCGACCATCTCGGCAACCTTTGCGACCCACACCGCACTGGGTCCACAGGCCAGAAAGGAAGGTAGCGAACACGCGCTACTCCACAACTTGATGCCCCATATCTCAGAAGGAGACATGCTGCTTTGGCCATCCGGAGAGGCCTAAGTAGTGCCATTTCACTCTGGCCCCTATTTGGCTGACCCCCTGTTCTAGCTCCGTGACTCTCCGATCATCGGCAATCGTCGGAAATTCAAACAGCGGCTGCGGCCTTACGGATCACGTCGATGACGATGTTCGGCTGGGAAAGCATCGGTACGTGGCTACTTGCTACCTCGGTGACGGTCGCTCCCATGCGCTTCGAGACCCACCGTTGCAGGTCGGGATGCACAGTGTGGTCTTGCGTCGTCAAAATGTACCAGCTCGGCTTCGACTTCCACGGCGTGCCCTTGATCTTCTGTTGCTGGAACAGATCGGCGACGGGTGCATAATGGGTCGCCCAGACGACCTTCTGCTCTTCATCGGAAAGGTCTCCGCAGAAAAACTCAGTTCCATTCGGGAGCATCCAAGCGCGCCCGTCCGCGACCTCGACGCGAGAGAAAATATCCGACGGATACTTGTCTAGTTGATCCTGTACGGTTTCGCCGACATCCGGAGCGACCGCAGCGATGTAGACCAGGCCGACCACACGCTCATCGACACCCGAGGCCGTGATGGTAGCTCCGCCATAGGAATGGCCAACGAGAAGGACTGGGCTGCCGACGCGGTTGAGCGTGCGCTTCACTGTCGCCACGTCTTCTTCGAACGAATCCAGGCCATATTGAACCGAGATCACGTCATGCCCATCGGCCTGCAAGGCCGGGATCACCTTGCTGAAGCATGAGCCATCAGCCCAAATGCCGTGACAGAAAACGATGGTTGGTTTTTTCGACATGCTGCATCTCCGAAAGATTTCGCCGTGGGGCATATGGCTTCACTATCCACGCCTGCCGACGGTAGCGTTTGAACTCAGATCGAGTCGTAGAATCCCCGGTTGAAAGAGAGGAGTCTTCGCAAATCTTGCGGAATCAAAGGCCATTCTTGCTCAGACGGTGTAGCTAAAAATGGGCCTTGGGTGCATTGCGCCGTAACGTACGGAACTGGCTCGGGGTCAGCCCTGTGTGCTTTCGGAAGATGCGATTGAAGTTTCCCTGCGATCCGAACCCCGCCTCCAAGGCGATCTCAACCAACGGCAGTCGACCTTCTGCGAGTCTGGCTTTCGCGTCCTGAATACGGCGTTCCGTTATATATCGATGAGGCGAAAGGCCTGTCGCCTTCTGGAAGAGTCGGGAAAAGTGAAACGGGCTGAGACATGTTTCTGCGGCCAACTCGCTCAAACTGATCGCCTCCGCAAAGCGGGACTCGACGAGGTCAATCACCCGTTTCAGCTTGTGATCCGAAAGAGACGGCAGGATGGTCGCGGGGCGCAGGCGAATGTTCGAGTATCTGGAAACGAGATGCGCCGCGAGCAGGGAACTCGCGCCTTCGGCAAAAAGCGGGTCCGTCGACTCGGGCGGCCGAGAGCTCATATCACGCAAGGCGACCGCAACCTCGTTAAGAAGTGGGTCCGATATCCCTGCGGTCCGAACTAGCTCCACTCTTGCCGGATCGATATCGAAATCAGTCATGGCACTGGAGGCAGTCAACGAGGGCGCGAGAAAAATAAGAAGGGACTCGACTGGTGAAGTGATCTCAACTTCCGTCTCTTCCAACCCCACGGGCTGTAGGGTCGCTATCCCGGGACGTACTGCCACCGGCCGGAACGTGCCGTCCATCCAACGGGCAAGTGCGCGACCTGCAAGAGCAACACTGATGGTGGTACATGTGCAGGTTACCGGCCGAAGGAAACCGGGTGTCAGGAGTCGATGTTCGATCCGCATCGTCGGCCATTCCAGGGGAGCGTGAAGCCGACTGCTTCCTTCATACCTGTGAATGTGAACTGGAAACGCCATGCTCGCGATGCCTCAGTTTTGAATCAGCGATACTCGATCATGTTAGGACTATCCCCGATCGGGCTCAATGGAAACGGAGCCTGAGACTTCGCCAGGCGACGCCCCCGGTTTTGAGTAGCACAGCGATTTGGATTCTTATCCCACAGTCGAAACGGCAGCGGGGTCCTGAGTCCATTGGATCAATGAATGACGGGCCGTGGACCGCACTTGAGCACTGATCCCCATGCCCGAGGCCCGCGCTGGAAGGCTCCGAGACGTACGGCCATCGCGTCGGGTCTGAGTGGTACGGCTAGCGTCTTGCCGCCAATTTCAAAAAACGTACTCCCCCCAAAGCAGCCGTTCGCGACCGGCTCAAACGGGTCGAAAGCGGACGTCCTCACCGTGGAACAAAAGGAGCAGATCCGCAACGGCGTTGTGCGAGGTTGATTAAGAGTCAGACTCAAATGCGATAACGGCGCTGGTTTGGCCCCAGTTCTTTTCCGGGTCGCCTCTCCTTAACCCCATGATTGTTCCATTGCACCAAGCTTATTATTCAAGGGTCTCGCGGTCCGAGAGCTGCATCCTTGCGGTGGTTCAGAACAGCGTCGCTAGCTGCAATGGGTTCATGTAATCGCGCACGTTGGTCACCTGACCGTTGCGCAGCGTGAAGAACCACACATAGATGATCTCCCTCGGCGCATCGTCCGAGACGCGACGGTGATGGCCTGTGGCCTCAACGATGAGTTCGTCCCCCGCTTCGCGCACGCGAATGTCCCTGAGGTCTCCGAAGCGGATGAGCTCTGGTAGATGGCTCAGATGGGCAGCGATGGCATCGCGCCCGACCAACCGGCGAACGGTCCCCTCGCGCGCGAATGGGAACTCGTGGATAGCATCGGACGCGTAGATCTCCATCCAGCGGTCGACGTCTCCGGTCTGGAGCGATGAGATGGCGCTGGCCAACCATTCGGGCAAAGTGGATGTAGGTGCCATATAGCTCTCCTGATAGAATTACGGACTATGAGTCCACGAACCTCAATCATATCGGACCATGAGTCCGAAACTCAAGATGCGCAGCGTGGCCGCCCAGCCGTTGCGCGTGCGCTCATGCTTGACGCAGCCGATGCGCTGTTTGCTGGCACCGACGCCCCGCGCACGGTCACAATGGACGCCATCGCCGATGCGGCTGGCGTCGGAAAGGGAACCCTCTTTCGTGCCTTTGGCAGTCGCGATGGGCTCCTCGATGCCCTATGGGCCGTGAAGCTTTCGGCTTTGCGTGAGGAAGCCGAAAGGGACGAGGCGCCGCTTGGATCCAGAGCTCCTTCACGCGAGCGGGTCGTCGCGTTCCTGGACGCGCTCCTGAGTTTCAAGCTGGGGAATCGCCACCTCATCCGTGCGCGCGAGGTAGCACCGCGACTCCTGCAATCAGAACACTACAAATGGATGCACGGCCTAGTGCAGGAGCTCATTGAGGACTCCGCTCGCGGAGCGACTGCGGAAGACGCCGGATACGCCGCTCACGCCTTACTCGCGGCGCTGAATATGGAGCTCGTCGAAGACCAACTCGGCAATGGACTCTCACTACCGGCAATCCGGTGCGCGCAGGCGGCGCACGCGAGAGCAGTCATTGATGACATTCGGCACGGCTGGTGTAAGGGGAGATAAAAGCCCGACACGGTGCTTTTCCTTCCAGCGCGCTCAAACCGAAGAGCATCACGGCTGCCGTCAACATCCGAGGGTAGCGTTAGGCTAGGTGAATCCACTTCACGCGCTGCCGCCTAGGCAACTTGTTGATGTCTGCTTCGGGTCGACTACAGACCTTCGTTGTTCGCGTGGCCGTCATCGCAAGGGAGGGCAGGCGTCCCCGACAGCTAACCTTTCCATAGTTCCAGAAAGGATTAAGCGGCAAGATCTCAGGCGGCAGTGGCCAAACTATGGTTAACCGCGCAACAGCTCCAAGCCGCTGGTACATATGGTGGGCCCACGAGGACTCGAACCTCGAACCAAAGGATTATGAGTCCTCTGCTCTAACCATTGAGCTATAGGCCCGTGCAAGCGTGCAAGTTTACCGTAGCGTGCGCGTTTCGTACGAGGGCTTGCGTCGGAAGTCGTGGGAGCAGATGGCCGCGGGGAGGGGTACGCTTAGGATTCCCCCATGTCGGAGAGTGCGCATGAATACCCTGACGATAGCCAAACGATTGGTCGAGCTTTGCCGTGAAGGCAAGTACGAGGAAGCGCAGAACGAGCTGTATGCGGATGATGCGGTAAGCGTCGAGATGGAAGGTTTGCCGGAGGGTGCCATGGGCAATGCCGTGGGACTGCCGGCGATCCGTGAAAAGGGGCGCCGTTGGCAGGAGAGCGTCGAGGCTGTCCACGGCGGCGAGGTAAGTGACCCAGTGATCGCCGGCAGCTGGTTCAGCGTGTCGATGCGGATTGATGTCACCTACAAGGGTAGGGGCCGTGCCGATATGCGCGAGATTGCCGTGTATCGCGTGCGCGACGGCAAGATCGTGCATGAGCAGTTTTTCTACGATATGGGTTGATACGGCATTCGCGCTACGGCCTCGGCCAAGTCGGTCACCATGAGACGAAGAAGCCCCGCATCGTGAACTGACCCCACAAAGTTGGACAGTTGCAAGCTAGGCACCGAAGGCCTGAGTCCGGTATTTCACCGGGCTCAGGCCTTTTAGTTTGAGCTTGATGCGGTCGTGATTGTAGTAGCGGATGTAGCG